>SPJK01089195.1_pt1 | contig 33061 bp, 25 predicted proteins | sample 3741771 | NCBI WGS metagenome assembly SPJK01 (sample SAMN10925997, study PRJNA522277) | cold seep metagenome | isolation source: Elba SIP-enriched marine methane seep metagenome, extraction at timepoint T2 | place: Italy: coast of Elba, Mediterranean Sea
GAGAAGTAGATACAAGCATTGCTTGGCGAAAGATCGCATCTTAAGCGATCAAAACTCTTGGCAAATAACCACTTACATCCGATCGACGGTCTCAATACCGAGCAGCGACAAACCTTGTTGCAAGGTTCTTGCCGTCAAATCACACAACAATAATCGACTCGCTTGGATCGAATCATCCTCTGCTTTTAAGACCGGGCAGTGTTCAAAGAATTCACTGTACCGGCTTGCCAATTCAAACAGATAAGAAGTCAGATGATTAGGTTTATATTCCGATTGAACTCTAACGAGGGCCTCGGCAAAGCGAAGTAGTTCCAGACCAAGCGCTCGTTCGGCGGAATGGGTAAACTTAATGGTTTGCCCCGAAGCTCTAACCTCAGCAGGATCAAAGCCACCTTTGGTGAAGATGCTACGAACACGGGCACAGCTGTACTGCATATAGGTTGCCGTGTTGCCACTCATGGCTAGCATCTTGTCATAGGAGAAGACGTAATCGCTTGTTCGGTTATGCGAGAGGTCGGCATACTTGATTGCACCGATTCCGATTCGTTCCGCAACGGTCTGCCGTTCTTCGTCCGTTTCTAAGACGTTGCTCTTCTCAGCAATGGCGTAAGCGCGTTCGACCGCTTCGTCGAGAAGCCCCATTAGTCCAACCGCTGAGCCGCTACGCGTCTTATACGGCTTACCATCTTCGCCAAGCACGGTTCCAAACGAGACGTGCGTTAATTCAATCTCTTCAAGGCCCATCAAGCGAGCGGTAGCGATGAGCTGCTCAAAGTGAAGCGATTGGCGATGGTCGACGACGTAGAGAATCGCATCAGACTTCCATTCTTCGAGCCGATATTCAATGGTCGCTAGGTCAGTTGTTGAGTAAAGGAACGCGCCATCCTTCTTCTGCACTATGAAGGGGGCGTCGAATCCTTCTAGGAATACACACTGTGCGCCGTCGTTCTCCTCAGCAAGATTCTTCTCTTTGAGCTGATCAACAACCCCTGCTAGGCGATCGTGATAATAGCTTTCGCCAAGCGTGTGATCGAACGTCACGTTGAGTCGATCATAAGTTTTTTGAATTTCATTTAAGCAAGCAGGCAGGAATCGATTCCATAGTTCTGTATTCTCCTGATCTCCTGAGTGGAGTTTTGCTGTTTCCGCAAGAGCTGACTGTCCGATGTTAGGATGCTCGGAGCTCTTCTTTGAAAGATCAGTATCAGCTTCAAAAGCGGCTATCTTTTCTTCGGTTGCCGAGAGTTCTTTGCGTAGATCAGAAAGTGCCCCTTCCGCTTGACGAATTTTTTTGGCGGCTTGTTTTGCTTTTTTCGGATCCTCTTCGTCGGGCAATCCTTTTAGTTCTTCAAGACGGGCTTCGGCTGCGCTGATCTTCTCGTTCAAATCGGGGAGCTTTTGGCTTACTGCGGATTGATGCTCACCAATCTGATTCACAAGTTTGTAAAGTCGGCTTAGCTCGGGAACGGCATCTTCCTTGAGGGCATCTTCGTCGGCGAAATTTTTATAGCCGTAGATAATCATGCCGAACTGGGTACCCCAGTCACCGATATGATTGTCACTGATGACTGAATGGCCCAGGAATCTTAGGACTTTGTACAGGGCATCGCCAATAACGGTCGAACGAATGTGCCCAACGTGCATCGGCTTAGCCACGTTCGGCGAGGAATAGTCGAGAATAAACTTACGTGGCAAATCAATTGGCTCAACACCCAGTCGTTCGACATCCTTGGAAGCTGCTCCAAGTTGATTGAGAATCCAGTCATCGCGAAGTCGAATGTTTATGAAGCCGGGGCCAGCAATCATCTCGTCGACGTTTTCGGGAACTTCACACAGCTCTTTCCAGCCTGGCTCGGTTGCTAGGGCAGCTAAGATTTCTTCGGCAACTTCCCGAGGCTTTCGGCCAAGCTTTTTGCCGAGAGGCATCGCGCAGTTAGCCTGGTAGTCGCCGAACTTTGCGTCCTGACTAGGCAAAACCATTTGGGCGAGTGAGACGGGATCGATATCGCTCTTCTCACTCGCGAGAGTAGCAAGTGCGTTAGCGAAGCGTTGACGAAGCTGGGCAAGGGGACTGTTCATGCCTCGAAGGATGGCCGGTTCAGGCTCAACTGGCAAGGCATGGGGTGCCTAGCTGCTAGGTTTTTTTAGGATTGATCCTCGGATTCATCATCCCACGGAAGCTTCACATCAACCGCATCGTTCCAAAGATCCTCGATGGCATAGAAATCGCGGGTCTCTTCGTCAAACAGATGGACGACGATGGAGCCATAATCAAGAAGAATCCACCGACTTTCGTCATAACCTTCAATGCCCATCCGCTTGTCACCAAGATCATCTTCCAAGGAGTGATCGATCTCTTCACTGATAGCATGAAGCTGACGGCGACTGTTGCCAGTTGCGACGACAAAGTAATCAAAGACCGGGGTGATTTCGCGCATGTCGAGAACCCGAACGTCTTGGCCTCGGTTCTCATAAGCAGTCTTCGCAGCGGCTAGAGCCAGTTCGAGACTGCGCTCGGCTTGATCTGCGGGCTGCTGTGGATGTTTAGGAGCCGGGGTCTCCAAAGGATTGACCGATTGGTCGGTTGGAGAGTCTGGTTTGATGGGCAGCCGTTCTGCTGCGGCATCACCGGATAAGTTGTTTTCAGGTAGCGACGTGATGGTGGTCTCCGGAAATGGAGTTCGTATCATGTAAATATCTCCTTAATAAGATAATCGCTTGGGGAGTAAATCGCGATGGGGAAGCTTGGGGAAATCCATCCAATCCGCCCCAGCGCCCGCTTATTTTCTGGCTTCCCCAATCTTTTTCGACATCAAAATTGCTTGTTGAAGAAGATTCACGCCCGGATTTGCTAACTCTTAGCGCTTAGCTAATGGTTCTCTTACATTCGGTGATAGCAAAAGCTTGCCATTTTCGCCCGATAGGATGATGTATGGATTCGGCGGAATTGCAGAGGTAGTTTCCTGCTAAGGGATACCTTTGCAACCAAACGAATTTTGTTTACCAATTAATTTCCACGAAGTACCAGCACCCCCCAATTAGGTTAAGCATACGATGAGCGACGCAAGCGATGGATGGATTGAAGAAGGCAAACGCGCACCCGCATTCACTCTGACGGCAGATGATGGGTCCAAGGTTCGCCTTTCTGAGCAAAAAGGGAGCCCGGTAGTGCTTTATTTTTATCCCAAGGATGATACGCCCGGCTGCACCAAGGAAGCTTGTGCATTCCGAGATGCTGAAAAGAAGCTGCTGAAGCTAGGTGCCAAGGTGTTCGGCGTCAGCCCTGACGACGTTGCTAGCCACGAAAAATTCCGTGACAAGTACAAACTCAACTTCCCATTACTAGCGGACCCAGGCCACAAAGTTGCTGATAAGTATGGTGCTTGGCGCGAAAAGAATATGTACGGCAAGAAGTCAATGGGCATTCAGCGATGCACCTATGTCATTGACGCTGATGGCAAGGTTGCCAAACTTTGGAAGCGGGTTAAGGTCGATGGACACGACGAACAAGTTCTGAAAGTATTGCAAGAGCTGGTTTGAAAGTGTGCTGAGCTAGAACAACTCCTTTAGCTATGTGCGTCAGGTTGTGACGGTTTTTCGGGTAAGTGTTTTAGTGCAATACCATCTAAATTAGTGCCTAAGGGAAGATCGTGACCTAGGTTTTAGATGCGGGGTTTTTCCAGACTTACTTGGCGAAACATCGCAAAAGATCTCTTCGTTACGTTCTTCTGAGACTGCTTCTTCAGCGAACGAGCTGTACACAATTACGGCGGTTCGTGCAGTTGTCCCTAGGGTAGGTGTTGCTATGTCAGTCAACTTTGTTGCAGATAGTGTACTTGAATCGGAAGGCCCCCTGGCTTCACTCTTAGGTTTATTCCAAGGAGCTGATGTTGGATTTGGCAATGAGGGTGAGGGCCAGCGGCGCGTACGAAATCGTATTTCTACTCGGCATGAATTCCCATATCGATTGAAGCTTGAGCCATTCGAAGATGGCGAGGATTTTGTCAGATCTAATACCGAACAATATGTCCAAGGTCGCGATATCAGTGACGAAGGATTTGGGTTTTATCATGAAGAACCTTTGCCGTACAAAAAAGTCTATTTAACGGCTGCTGACCATCGACTCGACCGTTTGGGTCTGGATGATCTAAAGCTGCTGCTAACGTTGCGTTGGTGTCGATTCATCCGACCAGGCCTCTACGAGTGTGGCGGAAAAATCACTTGGGCGTAGCGGCTCTTTCAGCTAATTCTAAAGTTGCTAGATTAGAGTCAGTTCTTTTCCGCAACTGCTGAGAGTTTTTGGATGATCATCCGAGGTACGGAAATTTTAGACACCTATGCCGAAGCGTTTAATGCTTGGTATGTACGTTTTGAAATTTCCGCATTAGATTCTTATTGGCTAGATGCTGGTCTCAATGAGCTCTGTGGATACGGTACCAGTGTCATCGGCTGTGACTGTGAAATTGGAGTTGAGTCGCGAAGCGATACGAAAGCAAATGTTATGGCATTTGCTTTCAAGAGCGTCGATTTAGAAGTAGCTATCCAGAATCGATTTGGACAAGCGTTCTTAACTTGCCCAACCTTAGGCTGTAAAGACAGCTTATCTTCAGCAGAGAAATCCATCGCAATTGGCGATCATCTACGATTCTTTGGTGATGGGCATGAGGTAGAAGATTCAGCCAATGCCCTTTGGCAAATTCCTGTTATGGAAGGAACTATTGAGCTTCCAAAAACCTTAGGAATTGCTCGCGGTCTAGCCGGTGGTAATTTGATTCTGCAAGGCAAGGATCAAGAAGCAACTTTGCGGGCGGCAAGACGCGCGGTTGAAGCAATCGCTAAGCTGCCCGGGGTGATTACGCCTTTCCCAGGTGGCGTTTGCCGAAGTGGCAGCAAGGTCGGTTCCAAGTATAAAAATCTGATTGCCTCAACCAATCAAAAGTTTTGCCCGGGCTTAAAGCCTGAGATTGCAACGGAACTAGTGCCAGATGCCAAGGTCGTCTATGAAATCATCATCAATGGGCAAGACGAAGTGTCGGTCCGCGAAGCGATGCACAAGGCAGTTCATTGCGCCGCAGGAGAAGAGCTTTTAGCTATCTCGGCTGGTAATTATGGTGGAAAGCTGGGTAAAACATGCTTAGGCTTGCATGATCTGCTTTAGATGCCAAGTTCAATCCTTGACGCCATTACCGTATGCGTAGCATTGTTTTTCTTTTTTTGATTTTATTTGTTCATCTCTCCCTGCTAAATGGAGAAGAGCAAGTGTCTGAGATTGCTCCGTTAGATGGACGAGATGGTCGCCCGTTGGCACTTGACCAGTTTCGACCAAAGCCCCAGCTCAAAGCGACTCGAAGCGAAGCCTCAAGAGCAAAATTTCCAGTCATTGATGTCCATGTTCATCCTCGAATCCGATTTCGACACGCTCCACAGATGCTTGAGGATTTTGTCAAAATCATGGACGAACACAATGTTGCACTCTGTGTGAGCTTGGATGGTGGCTTGGGGGATGATCTCACGGAACACCTTGCTTACCTAGAACCGCACAAAGATAGATTTTTGGTCTACTCAAATATTGCTTGGGTTGGATCAGGTGACCGAAACGATCCGTCAACTTGGGATTGCCATCGACCTGAGTTTGCCCGCCGGATGGCGCGTGAGCTGACTGAGGCAAAAAAACGTGGCATCAGCGGATTAAAGATCTTTAAGCAATTAGGACTTGGCTACCGAAATCCTGACGGCTCACTGATTGCAATTGACGATCCTCGTTGGGATCCCATTTGGGCTGCTTGCGGTGATCTTGGTCTGCCGGTGATTATTCACACTGCTGATCCAATCGCATTCTTTGAACCAATCGACGAAACCAATGAGCGTTGGGAGGAGCTTAGCAGACATCCTGAATGGAGCTTCTATGGAGATGACCCTACAGGAAGACCTTGGCCGAGTAGGCAATCTCTGCTTGATGCGAGAAATCGAGTCATCAAACGGCACCCTAATACAACCTTTATTGGCGCCCATATGGCTAATTCACCTGAGGATCTCGCACAGGTCTCGAAATGGCTCGATGAGTATCCAAACTTAGTCGTTGAGATTTCGTCACGGATTGCTGAACTTGGTCGGCAACCTTATACCGCACGCAATTTTTTCTTGAAATATCACAATCGCATCCTATTTGGCACGGATGGACCACGCGTTGCTGGTCGTTTACTGCCACATTGGCGCTTTTTTCAAACCAAGGACGAGTACTTTGCCTACGCAGAAAACCCATTCCCACCTCAAGGTTTGTGGCGAATTCATGGTCTTGGACTACCCGATGACGTTCTCAAGAAGCTCTATCATGAAAATGCCTTAGATGTGATTCCAGGCGCTGCGGAGAAGCTACGCCGTTTACAGAGTTCTAAGAACGGGCCCTAAGAGTTCGAGTTTCTTTAAGTTTCTGAGTATCATTTCAATAGGATCGTTGCAAGTTTAGGCATAGGCTGGGTAAACTTACACGAATTGAAAAGTGCCGGCGGATGGGCCGACGCTAGGTTTTAACGACCGATTGTTTTCGAGGATGCATAACGATCGGACTCTTCCGAGGCTCTGAGTTGGATGAATAACGAAACGTCGGCGGTTCAATCGGCCGATCAAAAGGAAGTTGATTCCAATGAATCAACGACTAACGAAACCGTAACGCAAACTGAAATCGCTGCTCCAGAAACAGCCACTACTTCTGAAGCCAATGCTGTTGAAGCGACATCTTCGGATGCTTCTCCCGCAGAAACTCCAACGGCACCTGAGCCCTCTGCTCCAGAGTCTGTTTCAACCGACGAACCGATCGTTGAAAAATCTGAGGATGAGAAAGCGAGCGAACGCATTCGCATCGGAACTCAACGTGAGGAAGCGTCTGGTCAAGAGCAACTCAAGCCCAAGCCTGTGCATTCGGTTACCGAAGGTGATGGACCTCCGCAGGAAACCAAGAACTATCCACCACCAAGTGTGCGTGACCAACTTTCGCCTGAGCAGGAGAAAGAGCTTGCTGACATTATGGGCGACACCTCGGTTGAAGAGGTGATGGAATCGAGCGTTGCGTCTGCTCCCAAGGAGTTAGCGCCCGAAACAAAGATTACCGGCAAGGTGGCCCGCGTACATGGCGATTTCGTCTTTGTTGATCTTGGTTCACATTTGCAAGGAGTCGTTCCTCTCAAGCAATTCGAACCAAAGGCATCTCCAACTGCTCCTGCACCAGCAACGGAATCAGGATCTACAGAAGTTGAAGCGAACGAACCAGAGACTAAAACCGAACCAGCTTCAAATGCTCCCGAAGTAGGGACTGACCTTGAGGTTGTCGTCGCTCGTCATAATGCCGAAGAGGGTATTTACGAACTTTCTCTTCCTACTGCGGCGATCGACGTTGGTAATTGGGACGAAGTCGAAGCCGGCCAAACCGTTGAAGTAACCATCACCGGCAAAAACAAAGGTGGTTTGGAGTGTACCGTTTCAGGCATCCGTGGCTTTATGCCAATGGGCCAGATATCGGTTTATCGCGTTGAAAACCCAGAAGAATTTGTTGGTCAGCGGCTAACTGCCGTAATTACCGAAGCCAATCGGGCTAAGAAGAATTTGATTCTTAGTCACCGTGCCGTGATGGAGCGTGAGCGTTCGGCTAAGAAAGATCAACTGCTCGCTGAGCTGTCGCCTGGCCAAATTCGCGACGGGGTAGTTCGTTCGTTGCGTGACTTTGGAGCCTTTGTTGACCTAGGTGGTGTTGATGGCATGATTCACGTCAGCAAGCTCAGCTGGGATCGTGTCACGCATCCAAAGGATGTCCTCTCAGTAGGCCAAGCTGTTAAGGTCAAAGTCGAGAAGGTTGATTCCAAGAGCGGTAAGATCGCCCTCTCCTACCGTGAGATGGTTGAAAACCCATGGGACAAGGCGGACCAAAAGTACGCCATCGGGACTACCGTAAAAGGCAAGGTTTCGAAAATTATGGATTTCGGTGGGTTTGTTAAACTTGAACCTGGTGTTGAAGGTTTGATTCATATTTCCGAACTCGACCATAAGCGGATCAATCGTACGAGTGACGTGCTTAGTGAAGGCCAAGAAGTGGAAGCCAAGGTCCTTTCAGTTGACTTGAGCAAACAACGTATTGCTTTGTCGATGAAAGCGTTGATGGCTGCTCCAGCAAAAGAGGAGAAGGCAGCTGCCCAAGGAGAACCTACTTCTGCCGATACCTCCAAGCGTTCCCGTAAGAAGTACAATAAGAACCTTAAAGGGGGAATCGGTGGGCCGAGTGGTGGTGAGCAATTTGGATTGAAGTGGTGATCTCTTTTCACCAATCAAATAAACCTTCAAAGCGAGTAACCAAATTGGTTGCTCGCTTTTTTATTCGCCTGATCTAAAGTCCCGCTAGCCGACAAGCAACCCTTCGCTATACTTCCAATTGTGAGCATCAAGCCACTAGCGAGCATCCCTGCCGAAGGATCGATCGTCTCGCTGACAGAAATCTTGACCAAGCAAGAGGATTTCGCTCGCGTTGTAAGCAGCCTTTCGGAAGGGCATGCCGGGGCGCTGGGTGGTGTCTGGGGAGCTTCGCGCGCATTGGTAGCAGCAGCTCTTGCTTCATGTCACTCCGGTACCGTAATTGTTGTTTTGCCGCATTTAGGTGATGTCGATGGTTTTTCGACAGATCTTTCTTTGTTTTGCAGCGACTCAGAACAGGTAGCTCTCTTTCCTGCTTTGCAGGCCGATCAGAACGAAAGACTGGTTCAAGAAGAAGCCTACGGTGCTCGCTTACGAGCATTAAAACAATTCCATTCTGCTAAGCCTCCGCAACTAATCGTTACCTGCATACAAGCGTTGCTGCAGCCAACGCCTTCTCCGGAAGAGATTGCAGCAGCAACGCGCTCGCTCGATGTCGGTGCCGATCTTGATGTCAATGAATTAGCCGATTGGTTAGAGGCTCATGGTTGTCACAAGACGAGCGGTGTCGAACTACCAGGTGAGTTTGCTATCCGAGGCGGCATTATCGACCTATTTGCTCCCGAAGCAGAGAATCCTGTTCGGATTGAATTATTTGGCGATCAGATTGAATCGATACGTGAGTTTGATGCCGGTTCGCAGCGAAGTCTTAAAGGGCTTTCAAGCACGTCCATAACGATGCTCGATCCAATGGCAGCATGCCGTGCCCATTTTACAACCCATTTACCTGATTCAGCTTCACCTTGGTTCGCGCTGGTTGAACCTGCTGATTTACAGGAAGAAGGGAAATTCTTCCACGAACGATCGGTCGACGTGACCAAGCTGCATAGCGTTCGGACAACTCTGGCGGAATTGTATCGCTATCCATCAGTTACTCTTTCCGGCGTGCCGACAGGTTCGATGGAAGAGACCGCTCATTTAGCGTTTGAGTCAGTCGAGCGATTCAGTGGCGAGCTGAAACGCGTTTGCGAAGAATTGCAATCGATTGGCCGAGGCCAACAAACTTACATAGTATGTACGACACAAGCAGAAGCAGATCGGCTCAATGAGCTTCTCGGTGATTCACAGCTTGCTAACGATGGTTTGTTGACCTTTGTCGAAGGACATCTTTCCGGTGGTTTCCGCTATGTTTCGGCCAAGGCACTTGTTCTTAGCTCGGCAGAGCTCTTTAACCGCCATGATGTCTCTCGAAGCAAACGGCGGCAGATTGCTGGAAGGGCGATCGACTCTTTTCTAGAGCTACGCGAAGGCGACCTCGTCGTCCATGCTGCCCATGGCATTGGTCGCTACCGTGGAATGAAACTCGTCGAGAAAGAAGGGCGAGCGGAAGAGCATCTTGAAGTTGAATACGACGGTGGTACACGCATCTATGTGCCCTGCTCTCGTATCGAACTTGTTCAAAAATATGTCGGGGGCAAGAAACTCAAGCCGCCACTTGCAAAGATCGGTGGCAAGAGCTGGGTTAGACAGAAGCTGGCCGCTCAGAAAGCGGTCACTGATTTGGCTTCGGACATGCTTGAAGTCCAAGCAAAACGAGATGCACGACCAGGAATTAGATTCCCAAATGATTCGGATTGGCAACGCGAATTTGATGCTGCGTTTCCCTATGACTTAACGCCGGATCAGGTGGTCGCTGTCGCCGCAATCAAAGAAGACATGCAAGAACCTAAGCCGATGGATAGGCTTCTTTGCGGCGACGTTGGCTTTGGCAAGACGGAAGTCGCTATGCGAGCCGCTTTCAAAGCAATCGACGCCGGTTACCAAGTTGCTGTGCTTGCTCCAACAACCGTTCTTGCTGAGCAGCATTTGCGAACCTTTCGCGAGCGAATGTCGGAATTTCCGTTTGTCATTGAAGGAATGAGCCGCTTTGTATCAAAGGGACGTCAAACGAAGACTCTTGCCGCAGCGAAAGAGGGTGCAGTCGATATTCTCATCGGTACTCATCGGCTTGCGTCGAACGACGTTGAGCTAGCCAACTTGGGACTCGTGATTATCTACGAAGAACAACGTTTCGGCGTTGCTGTGAAAGAACGTTTGAAAGCTCTGCGAGCTATGGTCGATGTGCTCACGATGACGGCGACGCCGATACCACGCACGCTTCATATGGCGCTGCTTGGCGTGCGAAGTATTTCCAACCTCGAAACACCGCCCGCGGATCGAATACCGGTTGAAACTCGAGTTACTCGATTCAATGAAGAAATGATCCGCCATGCTCTGCTACGGGAGCTGAATCGAGAAGGACAGGCTTATTTCGTTCATAACCGCGTGCATGACATCAAGAATGTCGCCGCTCGACTTTCACAAATCATTCCAGAAGCACGCATTGCTGTTGGCCATGGGCAAATGGCTGATGGAGAACTCGAAGCGGTGATGACCCGATTCGTTCGGCACGAATACGATATCCTGCTGGCGACCACAATCATTGAAAGCGGCCTCGATATTCCAAACGCTAATACGATGATCATTGATGATGCGGACCGATATGGTCTTTCCGATTTACACCAATTGCGTGGACGTGTGGGACGTAGCGGGAGACGCTCTTACTGCTATCTATTGGTTGACGAAGATCGTCATCTTTCGCCTGAAGCAGCAAGACGATTACGGGCTATTGAAGAATTTAGCCAGCTGGGGGCTGGCTTCGCATTGGCAATGCGAGATTTAGAAATCCGTGGTGCAGGTTCTCTGCTTGGAACGCAGCAAAGTGGTCACATCGCATCGGTTGGCTACGAGCTTTATTGCTCGTTGCTCGAGAATGCGGTGCGTGAAATGAAGCAACTCCCACCACGCGGAGCAATTGATGTAGCTATCGACCTTCCTTCGGCTGCCTACCTTACCGCCGGCTATGTTGGGCATCAGCGTGATCGCATTGATCTCTATCGTCGGCTTACGCGTGCTGCAAGTGAGGCTGAGGTCGATGAGTTTCGTGCTGAATTAACAGACCGATTTGGGCCGCCCCCTGCTGAGGCAGAACAATTGCTTCGCTTAGCAACGTTACGAACCTGGGCTCACCGTTGGGGAATTCAAGCAATCCGACGAGAGGACAAATACCTTGTATTTGGATATACAAAGCCCGAGTTGATTCATGGATTGGTTGCTAGCTCCGATAGCAATCTGCGTGTTGCTGATAGCCGGGAGGCTTATCTGCCGATACCTAATGAGCTTGATACGGATGTCGGGTTAATCGAGTTGGCTGAATCGCTCTTGCAACCAGATGGGTCTGATGCGTAGACTCCGCCGCCCGCAATGCCCTGCGCGGTCCATACATTAAGCTTCACAATAGAAATCGAAACGACGGGTGGCTAGGTGATACCCTCTGGCACAATCAAGACATTTTCTGAGACCGGTCATCTAAGGCTATTGCTTTTGCTTAGCGTTGGGTTGTTCTTTGGCGGTATGAACTCACCGGCGGCTCAAGATGCGAGTCCTCTGGAAGACTGTGAAGTATTAGCTCGCGTAAACAATCAAGTGATTCTTGCCTGCGAGCTTTCTTGGGAAGTGGAGATGTTGCTCGATAAGCGATTATCAGAATTACCACCCGAGCAACGTGCGCAGATTCCCCCCAAAGAAATCAAATACATCGAAGATAAACTTACTGAGCAGATTTTGATGAATCGGCTTGATATGGCTTTGTTCTATGCAGACTTCCGAAGTCGTACTCCCGATGCCGATCTAACGAAGATACATGAGAGTCTTAATCCCCTTTTCGTAGGAAAAGAGATACCTGAACTCATGCAGCGAGTTGGGGTAGAAGATGCTCGCGAATTGGAATTAAAGCTCATCAAATACGGTACGTCGCTCCAGGAAAGACGCCAAGATTTTTATCGTAAGATGATTGCTCGGAGCTGGCTGACGGAAACGATCTCGTATGAAAAAGAAATCACGCATGATCAAATGCTTGATTATTACAAAGAGCATCGTGCCGATTATGAAAGACCAGACCGTTCGCGCTGGGAAGAGTTGATGGTCTACTCCAGCAACTACCCATCAAAGAGCGCAGCCTATGCCGCCATGGCAGAGCTGGGTAACCAAGTCTACCAAGACGCTGCCACCAAACCTGCCGAAGAAGCTTGCTTCACACAGGTTGCAAAAACGTCATCTCAGGGCTTAACGGCGAGCAAGGGTGGCCTTCATGGATGGACTAAACGTGGAGCTTTAGCTTCGGAAGAGATTGAGTCAGCTATCTTCAATTTGGAACCAGGCAAGATGAGCTCAATTATTGAATCCCCGTTTGGGTTTCATATTGTTCGAGTGCTTGAACGCGAAGAAGCGGGATTGGTTCCCTTTGCTAAGGTACAGGCAAAAATCAAGAATAAAATTAACGATGAACGGTTTCGAGCCGCCATGTTAGTTAGAGTCGAAGAATTGAAGTCAGACGCCAGAGTCTGGACCAAATACAAAGGCGATCTGTCCAATGAGACACAGGTTGCAACCAAGCCTGAAGCAAAGCCTAAATCGAGATATTAAAGCCAAAATGGCTATGAATTTAGCCTGACCGACACGTAAATCGAATAGCTTTTTTGCCTTGGTTGATTAGAGTAAAGGTATCCCTTCTTGGTTGCGTTTCGTGCAACCAATGTTCCTACCTTTACCTGAATCGTCCCTATCTTTCATGTCGCAAGACAGTTCCAGTCACCGATTGAGCAGCCAAGCTGTGCTGAGCCTTGGTCAAAAAGTCACACTGCTAATTCTCGTCGTGTTGTGGCTTGCAATTGTCATCGGTAGCCAATTGATTGTGCCTCGCCTTCTTGCTGCTGCATATGATGGCGAGTCCTTCGCTTGGCTCGATCAAAAAATTGCGAACCACCGTTCCTACCGAGAAGGAGCCGGAGTCGATGCGAGTCGTGATTGGTATCTAAATTGGGCTCGGGGTTACGCCTTACGTAGTTCGGCGCTTGCAACGCTTGGCATTGGCGTGGCCGGAATAATGATTTGTTCCGCTGCGGCAAGGCGTCGAGTCCGACGATTTTTATACGCCTCCTCATCGCCGATGAATCTAGCCATACTGAGGATTGCGGCATTCGGCATGTTGTTCTATTTGCTCAGAACCGAACCGATCATGACTTACGCTGCTTGGTCTCGAGACATGTATCAGTGGCCATTTCTAGCAGGAGCGCTTTATAAATTTTTACCAATAACTCCGGAGGTGGTTGGACCGGCGTTGACGGCCGCCATCTTTGCTGCAGGAATGGCGACTCTTGGTTTAGCAACGCGTATTTCGACACTCATTAGTGTGGTGTTTGGCGTTTATCTCCTGGGGATTCCTCAACTTTCGGGTAAGGTAAACCATCTGCATCATGTTCTCATGATTGGAGCGGTGCTTGCTACTTCCCGATGTGGCGATGCCCTTTCGATGGATTCACTTTGGCGTGCATTTTGGAATGCTGACAAGGGGATTGTCACGGCTCCACGCCGAGCTGTCCGTTATGGAATGCCACTTCGCATTTGCATGATGGTGTTGGCGACTGTGTACTTCTTTCCAGGTTTTTGGAAGATTGCAAGCAACGGGCCTGCCTGGATTTTTAGCAATAACCTAGAAAACCACATGTTGCAAAAGTGGTTTGAGTTGGAGCATTACGAGCCACCCGTTCCGCTACACCGGATGCCATTTTCCGGGCCCATGGGTTCCTTGTTTGCGGTAGTTTTCGAGTTCTTTTTGCCGATTGCATTGTTGTGGCGGCCGACACGTGCGATTTGGGCTACGATGGGAATCACGTTCCACAATTTGACGAATATCCTGATGAAGATTAGCTTCATGACATTGCAAGTCATGTACGTTATGTTCGTCGATTGGCAAAAGCTTTTTCGCTGGTTGGGGCAGCGCTTGTTTCGTGCTCCGTTACGAGTTTTGTACGATGGGCACTGTGGCCTTTGCCGTCGTACGATGGCTGTCCTCAACCAGCTTGATTGGCTTCAATCTCTTAAGCCCGTTAACGCTTTGGATCGACAGGCAGTTGAAGCAGAGGGACTTGGGCATCTTGATGATACAGCCTTGATGCAAGATATGCACGCTGCATGGAAAGTGGCTGAGAGTTCTGGCGAGGGTGACACTTCGGATTGGAAGTCCGCCAAAGGTTATGACGCCTATCAGCACATCGCTTGGCGAGTACCAATCCTTTGGCCTACGCTTCCAATAATCTATCTTCCGCCAGTGGCCGCAATAGGCTGGAAAATCTATCGTCGCGTTGCCGACAGTCGAGCCTGTACGGTACCGAGTGTGCCTCAAGGCAACGCAAAAGTCTCTTCGGTTTGGGCACCTGCATGGAACTGGCGATCTTTAGCGGTTGTTGCCACCATTATCTTGAGTATGCAGTGCCTTCTAGGAGCGGGTCGATTGCACAAATCGTGGCCGCTATCCTGCTATCCGCTCTTCGATCAGATCGCAGAAAAAACCGTCGTTTGGCCAGAGTTCGTAGCAGTTGATTCGAAGGGAGACGTCACAGTTCTAGATGATGATACGATCAGAGACAAACTAGGCGAGGCACGTTATGTCGAAGCGATGCGCCGGTTCATAGCTACTCCTTTGGATGAGCCTGTCGCAGAGCAGATGCTCGTTACTTTTGTGGAAGCTTGGCGTGCCGATGGTTCCTTGGATGATTCGGCAGTATCGGTGGATGTCTCCTTATCAACCTTTGAACTGATAGGTCCACAGCGTCCCGAAAAACCGATTGATTCTCAACCACTAATGAAAGCTGATTTGGCCGAGTTGGTTTCCAAATAGCCGGAGAGTATTACTCTCCTAGCGTTCTCTTTTTGCGAAGTAGATGATGATAATGCTGAGCAAATCGGTGTGATTCGTCTCTAACGTATTGAAGCAAGCGTAGCGCAAAAGCATGTCGGCTAAGTCGCAAGGGCTCGCTTTCACCGGGTCGATAAATCAGTTCTTCTTTCTTTGCCAAAGAAATAACCGTTGGCGGTCGGATACCTAATGATTCGAAGGCTTCTATTGCTTTGCCTAGTTGGCCTTTTCCTCCATCGATTAATAAAAGGTCAGGAAACGCCTCGTGGTCTTGTATTTTTCCCTGGAAGCGACGGGCAACAACCTCTCGGATACTCGCAAAGTCATCGATCCCTTCCACATCCCTAATTCGAAAACGACGGTATCCGGGCTTGAAAGGGAGGCCATTCAGAAACTGGACAACGGAAGCGACGGTCTCTTGTCCTGCAAGGTGGGCAATGTCGACTCCTTCGATTACCTTCGGCGGTTTTGGAAGACCTAGAACTTTTTGCAGACCATTGACCCCTTTTTTGGGATCGACGTAGAAGACTTCTGGCTGTTGATGTTCCTCTAATTCACCACGCTCATCGAGACGATTAAGAAGATTGATTTCATCGCGGATTCGAGCAGCTTTCTCAAATTTCAGTTCTTTAGAAGCGGTCTCCATTTCCGACTGAAGTTCCTTGAGCAATTTCTTGCGTCCTCCTTCAAGGAATGTTTTTAAGCGAGCGATGTCTTTTCGATAATCCTCTTTTGAAACTCTCAGGTTACAAGGGGCGGTACACTGATCAATTGAAGCGAGCAAGCATGGTCGGAACCAGCGCCACCGCTGATCGTTCTCTTCGATATCCAAAGAACAGGTTCGGAATTTGAAAATCTTCTGTAAGACCTGTAAGGCACCTCGCAGCGCATAGACGCTCGTAAATGGCCCATAGAGTTTGGCTGCCGAGGTTTTCGGTTCACGTGTAATTTCAACGCGGGGGAAATCCTCGTGCGTCGTGATTTGCAAATAGGGGAACGATTTGTCGTCCCGCAGCTCGCGATTAAATTTGGGTTGGATATCTTTGATAAGTCGAGATTCAACAAGCAAAGCATCGACTTCGCTGTCAGCATCTAAAAAATCAACGTCATAGATTTCGGTAACGAGTGTCGAGGTGCGACGATCTTCCGCGGCCGCTTTTAGAAAGTAGCTACTTGCCCTTGCCCGCAAGTTTTTGGCCTTACCAACATAAATAACACGCCCTTTCTCGTCTTGAAAAAGGTAGACACCAGGTGTTTTAGGGAATTTAGATTTGACCTTCTCGGCAGCGCGCTCAAAAAATTCACTTTGAGTTTTGGGCAGTTTCTGTGGAGAGTCGGCTTCGTCAACAGGAGACCCATCCGCTGTCTGTTCAACAACGTCGGGGACATTATCAGAATCATTTGCGGGATTATCCTTCGCCATCACTAAAGACTAGCGCTAGTCCATCGCTAAGAGAAGGGGCATTTCAACGCCCAAGTTGAAGAACTGTCAGCATCAGGTGAAAGAACGGCTAATTAAAAGTCCCGAGAATGAAGCCAAGGCACCTATACCTGTAAAGCAATATCCCCAGCGATTATGCATCCGCTGGGCTCGCTCAAGTTCTAATTGCTTTGATTCGTATTGAAGCCTAGCGGAAATAGGCTCTTGTGTCGGGTGTTGCTCGGGTAATGACATACCAGGCATTCGATGGGAGCTATTCAGAGAGATTGATTCTGCATGGGCAGCCGCTTGAAGTTCAGCCAAAGCCTTCGCATCTTCAGCATTCCAAAAAGTAGAAGTGGGGACAAACTGCTTCCAACTCAATCCAATTGCTATTAACAATATTCCTAGACCTACCAAGCAATAGGTTGGTACAAGAGAGCGCTTCGGTCGTTTTTTATTTGCAGTCGCCATCTAGGTAGTAGAGCTAAAGAGCTTTCATGTATTATCCGACAGGATTACTTCTCCGTCGGAAATGTTGATTAGGTATAGCATCCTGACTTCATCAATATCGTCAGACAAAAATTGGACGCGACCATCTAAGAAGCCAACGTTGACACCACCTGGATGCAAACTCCGCGGAGCAGCGGATATATAAAGATGCGACAAGCTGTTGCAGGGTAATCCTACAAATTGTGCGCTAGCCAGGTCAGAGCAACGATATAAAACATCGGCATGGCGACTATTGGGCGTTTGGTTTAGTCCAATCGTATTCCTAGCAATTCCGTAGTCGTAATTGGTAGGCTCATCATCAGCCCCAGCTCTACCGTAATAAGCTGGGTGAAGATCTAAAGAAAGAAGCGAAGAACCAGACCAAGGTAACATCCACGCTCCGCGTTGATCGTCGTTGATGTCTCGCGTTCTAACTTCGGTCATTAAAAGAGTGGAACTAAGACCATCGGTAATCTTTTGTAGACTGACTCCATAATGAGCAAGAGGTCCAGCTTGATAGAAACTATCGGTATGAAAAGGATTGGTGAAACCCGCGTAATTGCCTTTGCCAAAAGTAACGGAAGGGAAGTTCTCGTAAGTGTCTCCAGAGACATAATATCTTCCATCCGCGTTATCGCTTGGACAAACAAACACGGTCGGCTGAGAGGCTAACACATTTGATTCATTTTGCGTGACATGCTTTTCAAAATCGATCTGATCGTGAAGGCTTGTCTCTTCAAGGAAGGGTAATATTTGAACTAACCAGCTATAGTTGGTTCCCGATTTTAAGTCGACTCGCCAATCGCTTCTGTTGAATGTAACTGCCGTCTCAGGGGGCCCAAAAGTGCCAGCCGTTGGTAGCTTTTTGTTAGTAGATTCAAAATTGATTACCGCTAGGCTAATTTGCTTTTGGTTGTTGATACACGACAGACGCCGAGACGACTCTCTAGCTGACTGAACCGCAGGTAATAGGAGTGATACCAGGGCACCGATAATCGCGATCGATACCAGTAGCTCAACTAGCGTAAAAGCGGCGGTGTGATGAGTGAATCGTTGCATGTTGTTGTCGCCACTTGCGGTGCTGGCAGACTTGTAAGCAATAATGGGATCAATCGCCCGTGGGGATATGTGGCCGCTAGATTAGGGAGACAGTCTTGTAGTATAACGTTGTTCCAAAGGAGCGTCGAATCTTTGCCCGTTTTGGACAGCCAGAGATATCAAGTTTCGTGCTCTGCCTAACGAAACCCTGTTACCGTTATTAAATTCCAGCCCTTAGCCAGCGTATTGCGAAAATCGTCCATTTGAACGACATTTTCGCTGCTTAGCGCAAAGTCATCCATGAAGACATTCAATTTTTCTTTTTCTCAATCTGAGTTTATTCACCTTTTGTGCATTCTAGGATCACTCTTCTTTGTGCATTCAGCTTGCCTTGCTCAAGAAGATTTACCCACAGCCATGCCAACGAATGATACTGATTCAGCTCCAGAAACTTCGGATGAATTCACCCGTCAGGTGGGCTACTGCTTGGGACTAAACATAGGCAGACAATTAAGAAGTGACAATATCGAGCCCGATTTCGGAGGACTTGTTGCAGGCCTTCGAGATGCTTTGACAGATGCAGAACCTGAGTTAAGCGATGAACAAATCAGTGCGGTAATGAACCGCTTTCAAAATGAACTTCGAGAGAAAGTAGATAATCAAATGGCTGAAGCTGCAGCTGACAATTTGGCAAAAGGACAAGCTTTTTTAGCTGAAAATCGTTCAAAAGATGGCATCATCGAGACTCCTAGCGGTTTGCAGTATCGTGTTGTTGAAGAGGGCAAGGGAGCTTCGCCGGTCGGATCAGATACGGTTCGATGCCATTACGAAGGCACCTTGATCGATGGAACGGTTTTCGACAGCTCCTATAAACGAGGTGCTCCTGCCGAGTTTCCTGTTGGTGGAGTAATCTCCGGTTGGACCGAAGCTCTTCAGATGATGAATGTCGGCGGTAAGTGGGAAGTCTTTTTGCCTGCTGATATCGCCTACGGAGCCCGCGGTGCTGGTGGGGCCATTGGCCCTAATGAAACCCTGATATTCACGATTGAATTGCTCGATATCGTCGAATAATAGGGGTTAATTACCCAAGAATTAGTGTTAGATAAGTGCGGTTTGTAGCGGCAGACCGCACTTTTTATGCGCACTAGACCGTCATGAAGTAACAATTTCTAAAATCATGCTGAAAATCAGTACCCCCCGCGAGTCGTGACCTAGGTTATTGAAAACCGGTTTCCAAGTATGGCTGACTTTGCAAAGTAATCAGCTTGATTGGGAATATAGGCTGACTAGGTGATATTTGCTTGACGGGCACTGTGGGACCTATAGAATAGGCCTCCTGCAAGGATCGTAATTACCGTAAGGGTAGTAGGTTCGGACATTGGCTACGCATGTAGCAAGGAGTGTCCTAAGTAGCACGAATTTATTCACTTAGTTTTTCACCAAGCTACCTAATTTAACGGCAGAAGATGCCGTGTTAACTCAAACTGGAGGACATCCAAACATGCTGCGTTCCCTATTTATCATGTTGCCAGCAATCGCTCTGCTGGTAGCTCCTGTTAGCACTTTCGCTTGCGAAGATTGCGGCTGTACAGCTGAAGCTTCGGAAGATTGTGGTTGCAGTGCCGCCCCTGCAAGTGATTGCGGTTGTGAAGCTACAGCTGACTGCGGTTGTGGTGTAACGACCAAGACAATCTACGTCCCTCAGCGCGTAACCGAAATGCGTACGGTTACAAGCACTGAGTACCAAAAGGAACAACGTGAGCGTACTTATACGGTCATGAAGCGTGTTCCTGTCACCGAAGAAAAGACTCGTACTTGGACTGTCATGGTGCCTGAAAAGCGTACCAAAACGGTTGAGTACACCGTCATGAACAAGGTCGACGAAGTTAAGACCGTTGAGTACCAAGTTTCGGTTCCTTACACCGAAGAGAAGGAAGTCAGCTACACGGTTATGACCAGAGTTCCTGAAGAAAAGACCACTACCTACACAGTAATGGTTCCTACTTGGGAAGAAAAAGAAGTCAGCTACACCGTGATGACTAAGGTTCCTGAAGAAAAAACCATGACCTACAAGGTACAAGTTCCTTACACCGAGGAAGTTGAGCAAACCTACACGGTTATGAATCGTGTTCCTGAAGAAAAGACCGCTACCTACAAGGTACAAGTTCCTTACACCGAAGAAGTTGAACAAACTTACAAGGTTTCGGTTCCTTACACCGAAGAAGTAGAAGCAACTCGTACGGTTACGAAGCGAGTTCCTGTAACCACCATGAAGACCGTTACCGTTCGCGGTGGTCACTACGAAACCGTTCAGGAAGAAGTTCCTTGCGGTGGCTGTGGTGGTTGCGGTGAGTGTGGTGGTTGTGGCACCAAGACCATCTGCAAGAAGGTTTGGGTTCCAACCTGCGAAACTAAGGAAGTTCCTTGCACCACCTACGAGTGTGTGTCGGAAGAAGTTCCTTACACCTACACCGTATGCAAGACTCGTTGCGAAGAACGCACCAAGACCGTTAAGGTTTGCAAGACTCGCTGCGAAGAGCGCACCAAGACCTACACCGTCTACAAGTGTGTTCCTGAAACCAAGACCCGTATGGTTAAGGTTTGCAAGACTCGTTGCGAAGAGCGCACCAAGACCTACACGGTTCATAAGTGTGTTCCAGAAACACGCACCAAGACCGTTAAGGTTTGCAAGATGGTTCCTGAAGAGCGCACCAAGACTTGCACCGTTTACAAGTGTGTTCCAGAAGAGCGCACCAAGACTGTCAAGGTTTGCAAGACCCGCTGCGAAACCCGCACGAAAGACGTAACGGTTACAAAGTGTGTTCCTGAAACCAAGACCAAGGAAGTTTGCTATACGGTTTGTGTTCCTCAAGAAAAGAGCGAAACCTACACCGTTACTAGCTACAACTGTGTTCCTGAAGAAAAGACCAAAACCTACACGGTTTGCGTTCCTGTTACTGTTGAGAAGGAAGTTCCTGTAACTGTCTGCAAGATGGTTGCTCAGGAAGTAGAAGTTCCTGCTTGCGGTGGCTGCGATAGCTGTGGCGGTTGCGGTGACGACTGTGGTTGCGAAAGCAGCTGCGGTTGCGATGACGGCTGTGACAGCGGTTGCAAGATTCTTGGAATCTTCGGACGCTAAGCAGTAGCAACTAATCATGTTGATAACGCACGAGCCTGGTTCTTAAGAACTGGGCTCGTGTTTTTTTGCGCTGATTCGATTGCCTCTAAGCGAGGTACTTTCGGCAGGCAGCAACAATGCGGCCAGAGGCTTTGCCATCACCATAAGGATTCACCGCTTCAGCCATTGATTGATAGGCTTGCTCATCGGTTAACAACTTACTGACTTCGGGAACGATAGCATCGGCGACTGGGCCGACCAACTTGACGGTTCCCGCATCAACGCCTTCGGGTCGTTCTGTGGTATCACGCATGACAAGAACAGGCTTGCCAAGGCTTGGTGCCTCTTCTTGAACTCCACCAGAATCAGTCAAAACCACTCGGCATGCACCTAACAAAGCAACAAACTCACTGTAGGGTTGAGGTGGTAAGAGGCGAATATTCTCAAGGTCGCCCAATTCCTTATGCACAACTTCTTTAACGTTTGGATTTAAGTGGACTGGATAGATGAAAAGGGTATCTGAGAAATTGCTGGCCAAAGTCTTAAGCGCTGCGCAAATTTGCTGAAAGCCCTCACCAAAATTCTCACGTCGGTGACCAGTAACTAAGACTGAAGGCCGATCAAACAGATCATCGCCGCCGATCTTGCAAAGACGAGCTTTCAGCTCAGCACCAGCACCGCTTTCCTCTTGTCGAGCAATCTCCATTTGAAGAGCATCGATAACCGTATTGCCGGTTACAAAAATACTTTCCGGTTTGATCATTTCCTTAAGCAGGTTTGCTTCTGATTGTTTGGTGGGGGCAAAGTGAAGATTTGCTAACGGCGTTGTTAGTCGGCGATTTCCTTCTTCAGGAAAGGGAGAACTCATATTACCGGTTCGTAAACCAGCTTCAACATGGCCAACCCCAATCCGACGATAGAAAGCAGCCAACGCACCTGACAGCACCGTAGTCGTATCTCCCTGAACGAAGACAAACTTAGGGTCCAGAGCAACTAACGTTTCATCGAGAGCTGTCAGTAACCGCGATGTGAGAGAGGCAAGCGTTTGGTTTGGTTGCATGACAGCTAAATCACGATCAACACGAATTCCGAAGAGCGTAACAACTTGATCGATGAGCTCTCGATGCTGGCCTGTATTAATCACAATAGGCTCAAAATCATCGGCAGATTCAAGTGCCGCAATGACAGGTGCTAATTTGATGGCCTCAGGCCGAGTGCCCATAAGGACAGCAACACGGTGTTTCATATCAAAGTTACTGGATAGAGTTTTAGAACTGATAAGGGATGGCCTACAGGGACCGATTAGTTAAATCCAGTTTAGTTGGCCCGAAACATCTTTCAGCTATGGTTCCGATTATTCAGATTTTATGTGCTAGACACGTCATGTGCTTTACAAGCAGGCAATTTCAAGCATGGGGAGATTGCGACCCTATCGTCTGCAGATGAGAATAGGGAACCATCCTAAGAGGCGGAACGTCACAGCGACTTGAACCCTTGCTTTTGTGAATCTTAAGGTTACTGAATGGCCAAGCACGACTACTTTTCCGAAGAGAACTTGCGCAAAGATCTCAAAAAGAAGGCGGTGCGCGGTGGGATCGTTGTGGGTAGCAGTCGGATTATCGGCTTACTTTGTTCAATAGTAACGATTCCAATATTAACGCGACTACTGTCTCCTGATGACTTTGGACTTATTGAGACGGTCGCTGTCTTCACTAATTTTGCAGTAATTTTTGTTGATGCGGGATTGTCCAAAGCAACGGTTCAACGAGACTCTATTACACACAATCAAGTTAGCAACTTGTTTTGGGTAGCTAGTGGGCTTGGAACAATAATTGCCATTGCTGTTGCTTGCCTCTCGCTACCCGTGAGCTGGGCATACAACGAACCACGCTTGCAGCCGATCATGATTGCAATGTCGGCGTCTTATGTTTTTTCAGGGCTAACTATTCAGCATAAAGCTTTGCTGCAACGTAGCATGAATTACTTAGCATTATCGGTTACGGATCTAATCTCAACTCTTTGCGGCCAATTTGCGGCAATTTTCTATGCCTACCAATACCGAAATACAGATTCGGCCTACTGGGCCTTAGTGCTTATGCCTATTGTTACTTCGTTAACTAATATGCTACTAAAATGGCAACAATGCAGCTGGTTTCCAAGTTTACCCAAACACTATTCAGGCACACGTGATTTGTTGCAATTTGGAGCTAATCTTACAAGCTTTAATTTCGTTAATTACTTTGCTCGTAATACCGACAAGATTCTCATCAGCTGGTGGTGGGGGCTAACCGCTGTAGGATACTACGGACGCGCTTATAAACTTTTAATGCTTCCCATGACGAAGCTAGCGCCGTCGGTCGAGTCTATTATTGTGCCAACTCTAAGTCGGTTGAAAAACGAGCCCGATAAATATCGAACAGTATTTCTTCAAATGGTACGGCCTTATCTCTGGTTTACCGTACCTTTAACTGGTTGGTTATTCGTTGTAAGTGAGCCACTTATATTGGTTTATTTCGGACCTCGCTGGGAAGCCGTTACCGTATATTTCCAGGCACTAATTCCTGCTGCTTGGGCAAGTTCATTTGTCAATTGTTCAGGCTGGGTCTTCACTTCTTGGGGGCACGTTCACCGTCACCTACAATGGGGAATCATCCATAGTATTCTGATGTGTTTAATAATTGTCTGCTGTGTCCCATTTGGGGTACTTACAACTTGTTACGGATTAGGAATAGGGTACATAGTGCTGCGTATCCCCGGTTTTATGATTTGCTTCCACGGGACTCCACTCCGGCAATCGGACATATGGTATCCAGTGCTGATTCCCTCGCTATTTACAGGGTTCTCGATCATTGGCACTTGGTACTTAACGAAACTATCTCAAGGAGTATTTATTTCAGAAAACCCAATGAATTTGTTGGTTTGTCAAACCGTGATTTATTCCTTGTTTTTTCTTGTACCAATCATAATCTATGCGGGTTCAATTGCAGAATTGTGGGCTAAGATACGACAGGCATCGTAAGTTCATCTAAAGGTTTCTAAAGTGGTTAAAAAAGTACTCAGCAAATTTCTGTTCAATAAAAGCTTAAAAATAAAGCTGTGGTATCTGTGTGTCCGTTGGCCGATGCTGTGCGATATTTACTACACACTTACGGGCGCATTCCGAAGAGAACACCGAGGAGTTTTGCTGGGGAAAATTAAGCACGTTGAGAAAATGTGGGGTGTTCACGAGGGTGGGAACAATTATCTGCTTAGCCGCAACACACACCGCATTGAAAAAGGGCTTATCATGAAGCCAAGACGTGATGTTTTTGGTCGCGACTACATCGAATCTACTGTCGACGCTTTTATTAGCGAAATGAAAGCATGCAACTCAAACTGCACACCACTCCTGAAATGGTCACGAGATGTCCTCACTAAGTACTTTTCCGTTACAGGTGATGACCCTGTATTAAATCGCAGCAGAGAGAAGTTTCGTAAGTTTATTGCAAGCCAGCAAGTGTTAGAAGAGCAGGAAACCTTCATTCCCTATCAACGTGACACCACACCACTCCAGGTATCAATCGAAGGGATGGAAGAACTTGCTTGGCGTCGTCGAAGTGTTCGTTGGTATAAAGACGAGAAAGTGCCTCGTGAGCTAATCGACCGTGCAATCAAGGTAGCGAAGCTCTCTCCAAGTGCATGCAATCGGCAACCTTTTGAATTTCGTGTCTATGACGACAAAGAGCTTATCCAACAGCTGGCTACGACTCCAATGGGGACTACTGGATTCGCACAGAATTTCCCTTGTTTTATTGTAATCGTCGGCGATTTGAAAGCTTATTTCAACGAACGTGATCGACATGCAATCTATGTTGACGGTGGACTTGCTGCGATGGCTTTGCAATTTGCTCTTGAAGCTCAAGGCATCGGCAGCTGTTGTATAAATTGGCCTGACGTAGAAGATCTTGAACAGCGTATGGACAAGCTCATCGGCCTAGATCCCACGCTTCGACCAATCATGTGCATGTCGTTAGGCTATCCTGACGATTCGGGTATGGTTCCCTACTCGATGAAAAAAGATTTAGAAGTCATTCGGAGTTATAACCGAACATGTTAGTACAGATACACGGAGCAGGGTTTCATAATCGAGGTGCACAGCTGATGCTGTTGCATACGGTTCAGCGTCTAAGGGAGGGGATTTCCAATATTGATTTCGCAATGGAGCCTTCTCATTCAAGTTTTCTCCAACGTGCAAGCTATGGATTACATACTTGTTTTCCAGGCGTGGTGGTGCAACGTCCTAGGCTGGCACCCAAGCTATTAAAGTATGGAGACTTTCTTGGCTCTCTCTTCCCAAAAAAAATCACGGAGCATTACGGGATAGCTCGTCGTTGTGACTTGGATGCCTTTGTTGATATTTCTGGATATAGTTTTGGAGATAAATGGGGGGTTGCAAACTGCCGACTCATATCGCAGCGTATCAATCACATGCATCAACGAAATAAGCCAACGATACTAATGCCGCAGATGTTTGGCCCCTTCGAAAAGCTAGAAGTTCGAGATGCTTTTCTGCCAGCGTTAGAGAAAGCGACTTTGGTCTATGCTCGTGATGAAGTCTCATTCGAATGCCTGAAAGAAATTAATCGATCCAATCGGGAGATCTTATTAATGCCCGATATTACGATTACTGCGAATCCTTTATTGCCCTCTGATTTACCGGAGGTCCCCTATGCCTGTGTGGTCCCAAACCAACGCATGCTGGACAAAACGGATGGACAGTGGAGTAAGCGGTATATAAAGACTCTGACTGCTGCCATCGAAGAATTGCAAGAGAAAAATATTCGCCCCTATGTATTGATTCACGATGGAACTAACGAGGATCTAGCCGTTGGGAAAAAGTTGCTCCAGAACGCAAGCCTAGGTGAAGATTCACTACTAACGGATGATGATCCATTAGTCATCAAAGGTTACATTGCAAATGCTAAGATGTTGATCGGGTCACGTTTCCATGCAATCGTAGCTGCTCTTTCGACTGCTACTCCTGCCATTGCAATCGGTTGGGCGCACAAATACGAAATGCTGCTCAAAGATTTTGGAACTCCTGAATACGCTTTTTGCGATTCACAGTCGGATGAAGATCTCCGCTTAATGATCGCTAAACTAGCCGATGCTAGTGAAAACCAAGTGGTGGTCGATCGACTAATCAAGCAGAAGAAATCTATGGTAACGGATTCAAATCTGATGTGGGATCAAGTAATCAATACGCTTACAAGCAGTGTAAAATAACAGTTTTTCACCTCTTTTTTGGCAGAACAATTCTTTTTAGAACCAAATTTTTTATCAGTGATAACTTCAGTAATAATTCCTGTCTACAACGATGCCGATCGGCTAAAGCTTTGCCTCGACGCATTGGCTGAGCAAAACGTTGACCGAGATTCCTTTGAGGTAATCATTGTCGATAACGGATCGAAAGAGCCTCCCAAAGAGCTTGTTGAAAGCTATTCGTTTTGCCGTTTCACCGAGGAATCAAAACCAGGGTCATATGCAGCCAGAAACCGTGGCTTAGAGATTGCTCAAGGATCAATAATCGCATTTACCGATGCCGACTGCTTGCCTGAGCCTACTTGGCTGGAAGCAGGGGTGGGAGAATTAGATAACGACGAATCCTGTTCCATGACGGGCGGTCCAATCGTTGTATTTCCTTTGGACGATCAGAAACCAACTTCTGCCGAGTTGTACGACATCGCCTTCGGATTGCCTCAAGAACACACGATGAAGCAAAATGGCCGCGTCATGACAGCCAACTTAATCACGCGCCGTTCTGTCTTTGACAAGGTTGGTCCTTTCAATAGCGATCTAATGAGTTTTGGCGATCAAGAATGGTCGGGTCGCGTCGTTGACGCGGGGATGAAAGTAACGTTTGTCCCGGACGCCGTTGTACGACATCCGGCACGTTACGACGTTGCAGGTTTAGTTAAACAAATGCGCCGGCATGTTGGTGGAATGGTTGATCAGAAAGATAAGGTTCGCAAACGAACAGGCGTTAGTCGATTTATCTACCTAGCACAGCGCTGGATTCTTCCCGACTTCCGAAAAATCATCGATGCCCAGCGACAACTTAAGAAGCGTGGCTATGGACTCACGAGCTGGATTAGAACCGTTGGAGTTATCCTTTGGTTGCAATACACGGGCCTTTTCGAATATTTCCGCAAGAGATTAGGTGCCACTTCGGAACGCCAATAACCCAATAGCGTTTCAGCCAACTGATAACGATCAAACTATGAAAGTTCTCTTTTACGAACCGGATCATCGAGGGCACCATTTCCCCTACTTTGCAAGAATGCTGCCTGGTTTTCTTGAATTGCCAATCCAAGCTGCTCTAGCAACAACTCCATCGGCAATTGAGTCGGATGAGTATAAGAAGACACTGCTGCCGTTTGAATCTGATCTAGAAATCTTGCCGCACTGCCAGGAACTCATCAATCGCAAGCCATTGGCGAATGCTTGGAGACGATGCCGAGATCTATCAAGGATTGTTAAGCAATGGAATCCAGACCACGTTTGTATTCTTTATGCAGATGGTATGTGGTCGCTTGCTGCCTCTGCTAAGCAGTTTGGTATTACGCTCTTGGGTAATGCTCCTGCATACGAAGCATGGATGTTTCGTGGTGGATTTACCTACCCCGATGCAACGAAAAAAAGCCAAGCAGTTCGCCGCTCTCTTTATCGAAAGCTTGTTAAGCAACGAGTCTTTAAGCGTATCAGTCTTTACGATGAACTGATGTACGACTTTCATAAATCGATTAATTCCAATACGGATGAACTAGCACTCTCGCCCGAATCAATCAGAATCATTGATCCGATCCCGCAACGTGAGGCCAGGGAGCAGTTGGGTTTGCCTCTTGAAGGAACCATTATTGGCACTTCAGGGATGATCTCTGAAACAAAGGGGATTCATCTTATTTTGGAAATGTTTGACAAGCATGCTCAAAAGAATCCTGAAACAAAGTTAATGCTCGCAGGCCCTCACAAGGAGATCATCAAGGGTATACTTGCCGAAGATCGTTTCCAGCAACTTATAACCGATGGCCGTATTTTCTGCATCGATCGATTCCTTAATGACCAAGAGATGTCGCTTTCAGCCGCCTCCTGCGACTTGATGTTAGCGCCTTATCCAAGTCACTCGGGAAGATCTAGCATCATCCTGTGGGCTGCTGCAGCGGGTGTCCCCGTGTTAACTGTGGCACGTGGTTGCATTGGTCATGTCGTCAGAACGAAACGACTTGGCAAGACATGTGATGTGAAGAATATCGATGAGTTTGGCCGAACCTTGGATGAAATGCTCAATGAGCCTTGGACCGAAGAAGATGTTCAGCGCGTAAAAACCTATGCCGACTGGCATAGCATTGAAAATTACCAACGCAGCAGCGCGGCGCTGGTGCGCTCGCGCTGCGAAGCGATGGGTTTGATCGAAGCCAGCAGCTAAGCCGCTTGGCCTGACTTGTAAAGATAAGGATTCAACGTCGGGTCGTTATACATCTTCATCTGGCGGTAAACCTTTAGTAGCTTCTTGCCGGCAAAGATGTCGTCTAACAATTCGATCAGCGATTGCGATAGATCAGTTTGCTGAAGAGCACAACGATCAAGCTTTTCCTGGACTTTCGCTTTGTGTTCTTCCGAAGCATCTTCACGCTCTAGTTCTTCTTTGAGGTGATAGATACGAAGCGACATGATCGATAAACGGTCCATTGTTGAACCGGGCGTTTCTGTATTCAGTTTGGCGTCGGCTTCTGGAACCACGCCAAGTGAGTTGCACATTTCGATCAAGGTTTCGTCGATTTTCTCAATCCAGTCGTTACGCTGCTGATTGAATCCATCAATCGCACGTTTGACTTCAGCGATTTTCTCATCGGTGACATCACGGCTTCGAGCAATGTCCTCCTCGTGCCAAAGCTGGTAGTTGAACGACGATTGGGTACAGACAACCGACATCAAACCAGTGTAGGGATTGGCGATTGGCTCTTCATGCCAAAGGGCAACCGTTTCTGCGTGGAGTTGATTGACTTGACTAACGATTTCTTTGCTATCGAATGGCATTCGGCTTCCTTCCGAAACGCGTCATACGGGATGACTGATGAGAGGTGTGAATCAGGAGGCGGAGTCTATGAAATCACCCGAATCGTAGCAACAGGAGCTTTGCGGCTAGAAAAGTAGACTGCGCAATAGTTCATTCAATTGGCGTAGCGCCAGCTGGTGGAGTACCGCCACCCGATCGAACATGTTCTCCACGGCCGCTGGCATAGCTCGAAGCGTCAGGTAGGTCTGCTGATTTCGTTTCATTTGCCTTCGAAGCTTCGAATAGTTTCTTTAGGAACGGACGACACCAGCCACATCCTGTCCCAGCACCGTAGCAATCTGCTAGCTGTGCTGGCGCACGAGGTTTTTCGATCCGAATGTAGTTCTCCACCTTTCGGCGAGTTACGTGGAAGCACAGGCAGAGTTCATCATCGCGTTCCATTAGCGGTGCTCCAGTTATTCTTGGGTAGCTAGGTTCCAAGCGATTCGACGAGCGAACTGGAATTCATCGATATCGAGGAATTCCTTGATTGTGTGAATATCATGTTGTCCGCAGCCAACCGTGACGGTTGGTATGCCGTGATCCGTTATCCAGTTGGCATCGAGGCCACCGTTTGCAATACGGTAAGAAACATCACTGCCGCATGACTCAATAGCACGTTTGGCAACTAAGACCGTTGGTTCATTCTTCTTAAGAAGAAAAGACTCGTAATTTAATTTACCATCAAAGTGCACCGAGCCTACTTTCCCTTCGGAACTTTTCACCTGCTTAGCGGCTTGCTTAAAGGTAGTTTGTATCTCACGGACGATGCGTGCTCGAAATTTTGGATCATGACTGCGTGCTTCAACGTGAATTGTCGCTTTCTCAGCAACGACGTTGGTTGCTTCGCCTGCCTCGATGGTTCCAAAGTTGGAGGTTCCTGTTTTTATTTTACCATTGGGTGTACTCTTCTCAATTTTTCCATGCCAACCATTCTTTATCAGATCGGAAATTGCCAACGAAGCGATGCCGATGGCACTGACCCCTTTCTCAGGTGCAATACCGGCATGGCTTGGTAAGCCGGTAATATCGATCCGCATTCGATAGCCACCCGTCGCACCAATCGTGAGCTCGGTCGGATCCCAACCGTCAAAGTTGAAAGCCAACTTCGGTTTGCCTAAGGAACCGACAGCAAGATGCCTTGCTCCGTTAATCCCCCCCTCTTCTTGCACAAGCCAAAGAAATGTCATCGGCGGATGCGGAACGTCACTTTGCAAAAGACCCAATAGAGTTGTTAGCAAGACAGCTGTACCACTCCGATCGTCAGCACCAAGGCCAGTCTTTGGATCGGCAGAGACGATTCTCCTCCCACGCTTAATTGGCTTTGCACCGACGCAGATTGGAACGGTATCCGTGTGGGCAGAGAATAATCTTCGTGGTGTTTTTGCAAGATGACCCCGCCCAGGCAGTTTGAGAATCCCGTTGCCACATCCACCCCCAAGTTCACTTCGCTTGTGGGCATTATCAAATTTTAGTTCCGGTGCCGATTGCGGTAGTTGCTTAGTGATAAAGTCCATAACCGCACGTTCCTCGCCACCTTTGGCAGGAATAGCCATCAGTTGACAGACCAAATCGAGTGCCTTGGCGTCGGAGACAGGGAGTTTCACGGAAGCAGATTTTTTGAGACTCATTCTTTTTCGAATTTGCTTTCAGGCGTTTGGCTTGTCATTCGTATAAAGAGCAGCGTAGCCAACAGGCCTAGCGTCGCAAAGCCGGCTACGACCATAAAGACTTCATGATGGCCCTGAGCTCCGGGATGTTTGTCGAGCAAATTCCCAATCAACGGCGGCATCAAAATATCAGGCGTATAACCAATCACCGATATCATCCCCACCGCACTACCGGTACAAGCGAGCGGAATATGCCCTTCACCCATGATGGCAAAATACAAACCTCGGAGTGCAAAGATTCCAACACTCGTGAAAATAATTGTCAGCAGATAGAAAGTCGACTGGACAACAGGAACGAACTCAAAGCTCAATAGCACGCTACCGGTTAGTAAAATGCCAAAGCAAACAAGAATCATACGAGTCGGACGGAATCGGTCTGCGATAAAGCCGAATCCAACAGCAGAAAAGAAACGAACCCAAAGCGAGTAGGTGCCGGTTCGAGCGGCTTCAATTTCATCCATGCCCAAAACAACATTGGCATAGTGAGCAAAATCGTCCGTCGCTTTGAAGCCCGCATAGGCACAGACAATGATTAGGGCATGTAACCAAATGACTGGCATCTTGGCCAGTCGTGGTAAATCGGCAAAGGAGATTTTCTGATCAGGTTTAGTGCTCTCTGAATCTTCCCTAGGCGTGTCTTCTTTCGGCAGAGCAAACCAAACAAGCACGGAAGCGAATAGTGTTACGCTTCCAAAGGTTAGAATCACTTTGCGTAGCGATTCCTCACGCATTGCAAGCGTGGCGGTTTCAATATCTTCAGGCATACTGCTTGAGTAGATTAACAAGGCGACGGTCCCCGTAGCAGCAGACAAAAGCCCGCGACCTCCATCCAGTAGCCCGAATGCGGCTCCTTGTGAAAGCTCACCTCCCCATTCACGCGTTGCCTTGATAAGTGCTGCCCAAAGCAGGGCAATGGTTGTTAGCCCCCAATAAGCATACAGGCCATACAGCAAGCCTTTCGTTGGGAAGTTGAGGAATACAATCCCGCCAAGTGAAGTTGTAATCAAAGAGATTGCGATCAGTGATCGAGGACGAAACTTATCCGCTAGAGGTCCACCAAGCAGATAAGCCGCCATGGCTACCATGCCATAGATCGAAAAGGCGAAACCAAGTTCCGAGTTGGTAATGCCGAATACTTCCAACAGGGCTGGTTTAAATATCCGGGCGATAACAAAAGGTAAGAAGAAGACCGACTCACCGGCTACAACCAATGCCGAAAGCATTAACACCCGCCGTGGGGTAAACAGAGTTAGCTTTGGTTGATAGGTTCCGTCCATACTTAATGAATCCTCGCAGAATTCTATAACAATTCGGGCCAAAGAGCATCGCTTACGAGCAGACCTTCACGGGTTAGGCGCAGGTGAGTCGAAGTTTGTTCCAGCATACCGAGGTCTACCAGCTTAGTGATCTCGGATTCAACAAGATTTTCAATCTCATATCCGGTTGATTGGTGGAATTGGCTCCGATTAACGCCTTCAATTCGCCTTAGACCAAAGACCAAACGTTCACGTGCTCGCTGTTCGGCAGTTAATTCTTCACGCTCAGCCACAGGAGATTCATCGTTGAGTACTCGTTTTAGATAGGTTGTCGTGCTTCGGTGGTTCGTCTCACGCACACCATCCAAATATCGTGCGGCCCCAGGGCCTACAGCATAGTATTCTTGCCCAGCCCAATACGCTTCATTATGCCGACTGCGACAGCCCGGCTTGGCGAAGTTTGAAACCTCATAATGGTCAAAGCCAGCATTGGTTAAGATTTCAATAGAGGTAAGATACATCTTACGCTGCAAGTCTTCTTCGACTTCGTTGAGTTGATTGCTGTGCAACCGATTCCAGAAGGTGGTCCCTTTTTCAAACGTTAAGCCGTAGGTCGATACATGGCTTGTTTTCAAATCGACTGCTTTTTGCAAATCATTTTTCCACTCATCGAGAGTTTCGCCTGGGGCTGCGAATATAAGGTCGATTGAGACATCAAGCCCGTTTTTGTGTGCCGTTTCAACCGTTCGGCATATATCAGTATCGTTATGATCCCGCTC
>SPJK01003883.1_pt1 | contig 33021 bp, 45 predicted proteins | sample 3741771 | NCBI WGS metagenome assembly SPJK01 (sample SAMN10925997, study PRJNA522277) | cold seep metagenome | isolation source: Elba SIP-enriched marine methane seep metagenome, extraction at timepoint T2 | place: Italy: coast of Elba, Mediterranean Sea
CGGTAATACCTTGCAAATCAACATTCCGGATCTTTCAAAAGAGGAGTTGTTTGCATTAAAAAAAGGCAGTATCAAAGCTGGCTTCTTATTTAAAGACGGGGATCTGCTTTGGCTCTTTACTTTTTATGATAAAAAAGGGCCTGTTTTTACCCTGGATGCGCCGTTTGATGTCAGGATCATTCAGCGCGACTTATTAGCACTGCATGATATTACTAATAACAAGCAGCGATTAGTGATTGATATCCATGTCATTGACACCGGCATACTAAGAGCACTCAGGTCGGTTACTATGCCGCCAACATTGACGAATCAGTTTTTAAGTGCGGCTCAGGATCAGCTGGTTAATCAAAAGAAAAACACACAACACGCGCAATGGATGCAGCAAAGCCCGGATCAGCTAACAAAATCGGCGGTGATGTATGAACTTGGACAATAAAAAATCATTTATTCATGCAGCCTGTTCAACCGCCGAAAAAGCCACATGAGTTAAGGCTGCAATGGCAAGTAACTTAAAACTGACGGCCTGGGTTGTTCGCGCACTCAATGACCGAGCTGAAAAAGACTTGAGGAAAGATAATGAACAAAGCTAAAGAAGTACGCGAAAGATTAAAGATGACACCGACAGAAGCCGGGCAGCTGTTGTTTGACTACACACCCAAGCAGGCATATGACACATGGTCGCAGTGGGAATCGGGCGCAAAGAAACCCAGCAAACCCACTGAAAACTATTTTAACCTGATCCTGTTTTTGTCGATGTGCAAAGAGTTAAAAACACCGGGAGCTGACAAAGCCCTGGATCATTTTATTAGTATAAACACAGGTGAAAAATGAACATACAAACTGATAAAAAAAGTGACAATATCGTTAGCTTACAAATGGTTAAGAATAAAAAGGATTATGAACAAGAACTATTTTTCACTAATCATGGGTTTTTACTTAACTGTGACATAGAAACTCGGTGGGGAGAATCCTTTTGGGGATATAATAGCGAAGGACATAAAGTGGTAACGTTAAAAGGCTACAAGATATTACCCAAAGAGATCTACAAAGAACGAACCAACTGTGCATGTAAAACCTGGGGATTTTTACGCAGACTCAAATTTCTTTTTACGTCAAACTAAATACAGGTGAAAAATTGATCTATTCAAATCCAACGACAAATTAAACATTATATAACGGCACTTTGTACACTGTACCATTGACCTCTATATTAAAGTAATTTTCCGGTGTCGCAGGTAAAGCACTGGCCGCGCCCGCTGTTGCAGACGTTGTAAGTGTTTGACCTGTTATGTCTAGTGGCTGGGGCAATATCATATGACCTGATCCTGCATTACGTATGAATCTAAGATCACCCGTTGCTTCATCGATTGATACACCCCACTCACTTAACGCATCACCTGATTCTAGCGTAAGATGATTAGACGCACCATTTTTAAGCCTTAGCGATTCAGTTCCTTGATTTGCTCTAAGAGTATCAATCTGTGCAGCAGATCCTCCTATGACGGCATTAACTAAGCCAGACTCATATTGCATATTTCTATGAGACTCAAACCAAAAAGAAGCCCCAGCTTCTACAGTAGGCAAAGGCGTTCCGTTACCTACATCTGCCTCGATTATTTTATTGTCTACACTGGGATATGTATAACTTGTCGTGCCCTTTGCAATGATAGTTCCAAGCGCATTAGTTGAGAATGCAAAAAATGTATTAGCCCTTGCTGTTTCAAGCTGGCTTGAGTTAGAGCCGTGGGCTACAATTGCATTCCCTGTGGCTCCAGGCGCCATAAAAATTCTGGACCTGAAGAATAAATTGTTATCACAATTCCTTAAAACAATACCATCGCCATCTTTTACCGCCCCAGAACAATCATAAAAACTATTCATAGAAGCGTTGTCAGAAGAGCTACCCCCATCTAATTCAATAAAAGATCCGGTCTCAACATATTGTCTACAGGTTATGTTCTTAAATCTGTTGTGTTGCGAGTCAGATGCCTCACCCAGCACATGCGTGGTAACTTTTAAACAGTGGCCTGAGAACTCATGAAAGTGTATCCGCTCATACTCCCCCGCGTTTTGTGAAGTTATAAGCAATCCACCACCTGCTAATCCATTAGCATTAAAATAAGCGTCTTTAAGTCCACAACCTACCATTTTTTGGTTACTAGCACCTGCTGGTGAGTAGACATGAAACATAAGCCCACCACTAACACCAATCCATTTGAATTCAGTCCTTGCTAACGTCCCCTGTCCTCCCAAGTCATGCGTCCTATCCCCGCCAGAACAGTTAATTTTAACGTTTGCATAAGGATTATTCACAGTATTAGCTAAAGCAAAAACACCTTCTCCCGAATTAACCACACCGCCTCCAACAGAGGCCATATAATCAATACACGCTTGAATAGCCGGTTGATCGTCAGCTATTCCAAGGCCTGTCGCTCCGAATTGTTTAAAATAAACGCCATCTGGAAACAACCCTTTGGCCTGGCCAGTGATACCCGTTAAATTGATATAACTACCGCCGTCCTCTGTACCTGTGCCAGCAGCCACGATCTCAAACAGATTACCGCCGCCATCACCTGGCGACTGATTCCCCAGCGCCATGACCCGTTGACCAATGCGTAATGTCGTATCAGTTTTGATCTCATCGAAATTAGCAACCGGTTTGATTGATAATACTGCTATAGCTTGCGCCAGCTGTGATAAATCTGCAGAATCTGGCGTATTACCGGCCTCTACAACAATATTGCGCAATTCTTCTGCGATTTGATAAAACCAGTAGGCACCCGGTGTGGTCGATGGATCACCCAGCGACGGGTTGCCATCCGTCGGATAACCTGTGCTCGGGGTGGAAGGATTTGCCGGAGGTGTTACGTCGGCGTCTTTAGCGTATTCTCTGGTATCCATGCTTTATAATCCTAGTTGATATGTAAATATGACGTGGGTGTGGGCTGGCTTTAATCGCCTGATAATGCATTCGATGACATCCTTACCCCAGGTGGCCAGCGGCTCGTTGACGCCACTCATCACCGTTTTCGATTCTATGTTGCTGTTTACATCCCAGCTGGCTAATTCTTCAATCGGCTCACTAACGGTTAACGTATCCAGCCCGGATAATAGCTGATCAACTTGCCAAACATAATTCCAGTCTTCTCCGTTGACTGCGTGATTAACCGCCATGCCAACAGTGTGCTGTTTATATTCGTAAATGCTGATGCTAAAACCCAGTTTTGTAGACAGATCAATATAAAACTGTCGTGACTGACCGCCTAGGTTCGTTAGTTTAAATTGCAGCAGATCACGCCGCTGGCTTAACGTATCCTGCGCGCCGATACAAGCGTCTGGCAAACCGGCAAAGGATTCATATTCTGTTAACAGCTCTAACACGCTGCGGGGATCGGTTTCGTTGACCAGCAGATCTGATCGGCCGTTGATGCGAGCATATTCTGCCGCTGCTGCTTCTAACAGTTTATCGAATAAAACACTGTCTTTTAACAGCGTCCATAAATGCCCTGTGGGTAGCAGTGTCTTTAGCTGCTGTTTGTAATCTTCAACGGAAAAACTCACTGCTAAACGCCTGCAGCTATATAGGAGATGTCCACGTCATTGTCAGTTAACGCGTTGTACACTTTAATGTGTATATTATTAATATCGCCAGTGTTAGCCAGAGCATCCCAGACTACATAACTACCACCATCTATATTAGTGACACCCGAAAAACTAACTGTTACTGATTTGATTTCAGATTTAAACGCCCCTGCATTTGGGATTGGAATCACATGAGATGAAATTGCACCCACAGTTGAGACAATGTGACGAGCTGCAAACGTGCATACGCCCATGGTGCAAAAACCGACTTGAGTCCCTGCGTTTAAAAAGGGCTCTTCATGATAGACCGTTTCTTCGTAAGCCCCGCTTAAAACAGCAACATTAGCTTTTGTTTTGTTGTCTGACGTTAGTTTGACATCTCTAACTGTTGAGTCATACGTTAAAACGCGATTATAAAAAGTAAAACTAGAAGAATCAATGACTGCGCCTGTGACAAAATTGCTTAGCTTGATTGCATCTGTACCGGCCCCGGCAGTCGCACCATGTAGTATACAACCGTTAATTGTCAGCTGGGTTTCTTGAACATAGGTTGTATTAAACGGCACAGAGACATCAATCCCCACACCACCTTCTGCTAATGTATAAAACAATATGCCGCTTATAATTACTTGTACTACATCTTCTGTTTTTATTGCAGTTGATATGCAATTAATATGCCCCCCATCCACACTCAACAAGGGCTGCGCTGTCTCACCAACACCTAATGTGGCATTCCAGTGAATGCCGTTTTGCACATTTATCCCGAGAACATTAACAAAATAAAAACCCTCATAACGGCCAGTGATAACAGCCATGCTGTCACCCCCCAGCTGCCTGAAATTAGTAATATTATTATCAACCGCATTATCTGTTGATTCGAAACGTAAACCATTTCCTAGTGAATTACTGCCTAAAAAGTTGTAATCACTAATCGTTGAAAACGTAGCTGCATTGATATAAATACCGTCTGCCCAGGTGCTGTTTACATTATCGATGTATCCCGAGACATTAAGCCTGTTTAATCGCACAGGTCTGGCGGTTTGGCCTTGTCCGCCGGAATTTTGAATAGAAATTGCACGACCTGAATTAACTGATGTCGTTTTTAATGACAAACGCTCAATGACAATACTTTGCTCATCACTATTAAACTGACTGCCGCCCAGTGTTTGAGTAATGTCGACACCATTACCGCCGGCATTGTCAAAAATCAGAATAGATGCCCCTACAGCATCCCCTTGAATAGTTAAATCCTCTGACACACCTAACGTTTTAGTCAGCGTACCGGACAACGTGTAAACGCCCGCGGGGCAAAACACCTGGTCTGAGTAATCAATCGCCGCCTGCATGGCCACCTGGTTAACTGCAGCCGTGGCGCTGGGGTGTGCTCCAAACTGCCTAACGTTAATCGGGCCTATGGCAAACTGCCCCTCGGCCTGGCCAGTTATACCCGTTAAATCGATATAACGGCCGCCGTCTACTGTGCCTGTGCCTGTGCCAACAATTTTAAAAATATTTGCACCGCCATCACCGATGGAGTTATAACCCAGGCAATAGACCAGTTGACCAATTTTTAACTTGGTATCCGTTATCATGGCGGTCACAGATAAAAAGGTTTTTAACCCTTCGGTATTAGACAAAATTCTAATACCCTGATTTAACTGAGTTAAATCAGTCTCATCCGGTGTTAACCCAGCATCGGTTACGACATGGCGCATCTCTTCAGCGATCTGGTAATACCAATAAGCCCCCGGCACTGTCGCCGGTATCGCTGTCGCCGGATTGCCATTAGTCGGAAAGCCCACGCTGGGGCTGGCGGGTACGACCGGAGGCGCTGCATTAGAGGCTGATTCAAATTGTCTGGTTTCCATTTGTATTCCTGTTTGTTACGGGATGGCCTGGTAGGTGATCGTACCCAGCGTGGCCAGCTGTCCTGTAGTTAGCGTAATATCAGCCGCCGGTGTTACGACGATCACGTCAGCATCACCTGCAGCCACTCTAATCGGTTCAATAATTTGGCTGGTTAACAACGTGCCCGAGCCGTTGCCGTCTTCTACCTGGCTGGCCGTGTCAAAAAAATAGGCCAGCTCTGCCGTAATCGCGGCCTGTAATTCGGCGGTATTCGGGGAAAGTTGAATGGTCAAATCCTGCGGGGCGGCTATCGGTGCTATCACGGTGACGGTTGCCGTGACCGGTCTTACACTGTCAATATGCGCCTGCACCTCTGCCACTTCTGCCGCATCGGGGATGGCGGTTGCGTCATCGTCTCTAACAAAGAACACACCGACCGTGCCTGGCCCCAGCCATAGCGGGAAAGACCAGACACGGGTTACGCCTGCAATCTGCTTGGCCCATTGCTCATAATCGTGGCTTGCTCCGCCGTGGGGCGGTTGCTGTACACGAGTGCGCAGTCTGGCCCTTAGGCCGTCGTCTGTTTCGATATCTGCGCCGTTAACCAAACCGTCTACATCTACAGTTAACGCACTGTCAACACCAGCAATGGCACTGACTAACTCCAGCGTTGAACCCGCTGAGGCATTGCCATTGCTACCGGCGACCAGTGCAGTAACCGCTACGTCTACCGTGCCAGCTACTATCGTGCCCTCTGCATCGGTGCTGTACTGCGTTGCATCCTGGCGCTGTATCACCGTCCCGGCCAGGATCACTGCTCCGTCAGTACCGGTAAAACTGACACTGCCGGTGGCGGCCACGGCTGCCAGGCGGTTAACGCCCCACCAACTACCGTGCCGGTCCAGCATGTCTGTTTCTGCCGTGTCCGGGATGATCTGATCAGACAGCCAGGCTAAATGCCCGTGCAACCCGTGGGCCACACCGGCTTCTGCCCGTACCAGCGCATGCACTAGCGAGCGGCGCAATTGCGCAGAGACACCGGCCAGTCGGCTGTCAACATCGGTGATCTGCCGTTCAATAATTTCAACTAAGGTCGGTCTGTTAAAAGGCATTACAACGTCACCTCGAATGTGTCTGTAAAGTTTTCGGCATTGATCACATCAATTTGTATTTGCATGACTAATACGCCGGTGCGTAACCATTCCGCTGTTACCGTGACGGCGCTGGCGATTAAATCGTCTATCAGCCACTGCAACGCTTCTTCTGCATATTCAATGGCTCTATTCAAAGTCTGTGTGGTTTGTTTTTCTCTGGCCAGCAGCCACAGCCGTGAGCCTTCAGAGTCGTTATCATCCGGCAAAAAGGCATCACCCCAGTGGCCGCGGCGGTTTGCACTGCCATCGGGGATAGCATCATCGGTATTAGCCAGGCGGTCAGTAAACAGGGAATACAGCACAGCAGATTTAAGGCCGTCGTCGGTTTTGATATCGCCATTTTCTGTGGCCAGTGCGATGTTGAAAACATCATCTGTACGGGTAAAGTCTAAAAATAAATCGGTCATTGCGGCGCTCCCGTGGTACCGCCGCTGTCACCCGGATGGGTGTGGCCGGTTAAACTAATGCCGGAAGCAACAACATCGGCTGCCGATATCACATTGCCGGAGGTGTTAATCTGCCCGGCTGGCATATCTAGCAAGGGTGAATTAATGGTGACTTTGCTGGCGGCATCGATTACCAGCTGATCAGTCACCAGGTTAACGATTCGTCCGCGTTTAAAATGCAGCTTGTCGCCTTCGTCGGTATATAACGCCACTTCGCCGTCGGCCAGTGCGGTTAGGCGATAGCGCCGGTCATCGATGGCGATGCAGACGCTGTGGCCTCGATGACCGCCAACGGATAACGATAAACTTTCGGCACCGGCATGCGGCACACTGGTAAAGCCGTAATTCTGGAAACGTTCCACGCCATCCAGCGTTTCATCTGCCAAAATCGTCAACTGGCATTCCTGCATTTTTAAGGCATCGTTCACCAGGTTTAATACACCACGCGAGATCATTTGCCCCAGCTTGCGTTTAAACGGATCGAGCATTTTTTGTGCCTGCCGGTTCATTAGCCCAACTCCTGCCAGACGATACCGCCCTTAACTGTACCAGGTTTGGCTTTTGCCGGGGTGCTGACATCGATGGGCTTGTTTGCAAAGGCTTTCGGGTGCGCCAGTGTTAACTGGGTTTCAGAGCCCTGATCACTTAACCGGTACACCACAGAACTGATGATTAAATCAGTTTGCAAACCCAGCATGCTGTCTTTAACGGCAACAATCCGATTCGGCTGCCACAATCCATTTGCATGCTCCCAGCCTTGCACCTGATAACTTAAGCGCTGAGACTGGCCAAAACGGACATTCGCCTCCCATTGCGCCCGATCGAATGCCGCGCCGGTATCAGTCTGGTCCTCTGCTTGTACTTGCATCGGCCGATACCTCGGCACTCGCGAGTCTTTAACAATGCCTGTGGCATGGGCGGCAAAATTGGGGCTTATATTATCCCCGCCTTTGCGCTGGCCTTTCACGATGTAATCACTAAAGCGGTCGACTACATTAAACTGGCCACTACCGGCTTTAATGTTAACGCCCAATTCCAACGGCGTGCTAATACGGTCTATACCGGCACGGGTGATTACTAAATTACCGTTACCGTTGTCCATCAATAACAGCCCGCGCAAACGGGCCAGCTTTTCCAGCGCTTCAAAAATCTGCACACCGTCGTCCGGCTTCCAGCTTTCAAAACTGGTACCGGTGGAGGTTTCCAATACTACATCCACGCCAAACGGCGCAGCCAGTGCCGTGGCAATTTGCTCAAACCACTGATTTTTAAATTGTGCCGATGCCGCAGAACAATCCACCAAGTCACAGGTCTTAGAACGGCCCGTTAACGTAATCTGATGGCTTTCGGCGTCATAGCTAACGCTGTTGCTATCGATATAACCCGTTAAAATGGGCTCGCCTTTCCATAACAGCTCGCAGCCGTCAAACGCGGCAATTTCCCATTTAACATTTTCCCATCGGTCCGTCACCTTAATCTCAAAACTACTGGCCATTTGTGCCATGCCGCGAGTTATCGATGCCTCGGTCCAGCCGTCGAATAATCGTCCGTTAATTTTTAACTGTAACATCAAGCCGACTCCGTTAAATATTCCACATCAGTGCCGCCGGCTAAAAAACCGGGATGGCGCTGGCGGTTGCGCTGCACAATATCCGCCTCTCGGTGGCCGTCATAATAAATCTGATGCGCCACGACCAGCGCAGGCAGGGTATTAAGCGGCCGGTGCTGCATAACCGCAGATAACTTGTTGGCCACTTGAAAATTAATATCATTAACCACCGCCGTTCTTACCTGGGTCATGGCGTAATAGGAATCATCCGCCGCCGTTTCCATGAGCGTATCGATCTGGTCAGTTAAATCATTTCTAAAATCAACCGCCTGCTGCTTGTTATCCAGCACCAGGTTACTGGCCAGCTGCCTGGCTGTTTGCAACACCGATGCTGTTCTCACTACGTCAACCAGGCTTTGTTGATTACCGGCTTGTAAAATACGGCTTGGAGTAGTTTCAGAAATGACTGGCAAATCTGAGCCAAACTGCTGAAGTTGGCGTAATGTTTTAATGTCAATAATCTGCGCTAATGCGTCTATGATGCCAGCGCCCAATTGCGATGGATCGCTGATCATCGACACTATATTGTTTTTAATGCTTTTAACCAGCGACAATGCGGCAGGGTCCACCCCGATTGCATCCAGCGCCGTATTTAACACCGTTGTAATTTCGCCGGTCAAAAAAGCCGGTAACCCTGCAACCGAGAATCGACGGGCAAAATCAGCCACCGCCGCAACCTTAGCCAGGCTCACACTGTCGTCAATCTGGCTGGCGGTGCTAACGCTTTGGGCCGGCGTGTCATTCTCGCCGCTTTCGGCAAACGTCACCGAAAAAGAGGCCATGCGGCCGTCAGCGCTGCTTTCTCTAACGCTGACGGTCAGAACCTGTACGTTAACCGATCCCCAATACGGATGAATTAACGTGCCGGTCCCTGGTTTTTCCAGCGCATCAATCAACGCATCGCGTTCGCGCATATAGTCATCACCCAGCACATAACCGTCCAGCGTAAACTGACGGGCTTTGCGCCCCATGTCTTCGGCATAGGGTTTATCGCGCAGCGGGTATTCATGCAACACAGCACGCCTGCCCAGCGCATTGTCGATGCTGTCTGTTAAAAACGGCACACCGCGAAAACTGCCAGACTGAAGTTGTTCGCGCCAGGTCATAGCGCCGCCATCGACCGGCCGGAATCAACATCCAAGGCCAGGTCTGACTGATTACTTTCTATCTTTTTCACTTTCACCGGTAAAGCCGACTCGATCTGCACTTTAATATTGCCGTTAACATTGGCTTGAGACTGTGCCCCTTGTGCCAATGGCGCTGCAGTTTGTGCGACCGGCGAACGTAACCGCCGACGCGAGGCACGGCTGGCAATCGGTTTGTCTTTTTTATTCGCCCCGGAAAAGACCGACAAAGGATTAACCACAAAATTACCCACTAACTTACTAGCAGCAACAAACCCTTTGATTAAGGTGTTAATCATATCGTTAAGGCCGTCGATTAAATTTCTAAACGGCGTCCAGCTGTCGTACAACTTAGACCCTAACGCCACCAACACACCCACAGCGGTCACAAACAAGCCGATTGGGCTGGCCGATAACGCCAACCCCAGTGCAACCACGGCAGAAATCAACGGCCCGGCCATAATGGCGGCAAGGCCAATGGCCACCGTTTTTAAACCACCGATGTTCTGAATAAACCGGATAACGGGGGGAACAACATTTTTAACCCAGACAGCAAACTCCTTGATACCTGCCGCCGCCTGTTTAGCAAAAGCGGCCACTTTCGGTTTGATCACGTCTTTATTTAACATAAACCATTCTCGCAGCTGGATTAACAGGTTTTTAACCTCCGGTATCATTTCAGCACCGACAGCAAAGGCAACGCTTTTAACAATAGAGCCCATATTAGTCATTTCATCCTGAAACGCCGCAGACTGCTCCAAAACTTCTCTATTCAATACGTGCCCATAGTCACGCGATTCCTGCTTCAACCCTTTTATTTCTTTTGCGCTCATCGCAGTAATCTTTACCAATTCACGACCGGCCTCTGAAAACGCCTTGTCGCCCAACAAAATCTGCCGCTGTTGATCAGGCAGTTTGGCCATAGACTTAATCATAAAGTCATAAGCTTCAGTATTGTCCTCAATAGCGACCAGCTGCTTTAAAAACTCAGGATTAACTTTACTAAGCAAACCATGCAACTCGCCGCTACCGTTTTTCGCTTCGGCCAGGCGTTTGGTAAATGCCTGCATCGATTTATTAATCGTTGCGACAGACACACCCGAACGCTCGGCAACAAACCGCCATTCCTGTACCGCATCGGTGGCAATGCCGTAATTCGTCGCGGCTTTAATCACCTCGTCCGCGTGCTGCGTCATTTTGTTTAACGCAAAAAAACCAGCCGCACCGGCCGCACTGGCAATACCGGCCAGCCTGCCTATTTCACCACCAACCGCACGCACACCCCGGCCCAGATTCGCCAACCCGGATTCACGGCTTAACGCTTTCAGCCCGTTGCGCAAATTACGCACCGGCTTTAACATGCCGTTAATATTCTTGTTGATATTACGAATGGTGGATAAGGATTTATCCACCGCCCGTATATCAAACCGTGCTGCTGCTCTGCTTGCCATGTATCCTGATTACCTGCTTATGCCAAAAAAATATCTCATCCCAATCCATTGCCCAGACGTCACCGGGGGCCATGTGTAAATAACCGACCAGGTCGCCTAACACATCCGGCCAATTTACAGGGACTTTCCCAAATAAGGCCCTATCAGTTCAGTCACCGCATTAACATCCTCCGCGATCAAGTCATCCATCGCGCTGGGCGGTACGTCTGCCAATGTTGCGGCAAAATCCAAAATGGCTTGAAACGGCTGCTCCAGGCTTTGCCCGCTAATCGTTTTAAAATCGCGGCCCTTGGGCGTGCGAAACGTCAAGTGGTTCACCTGTTCGCCATGCGCCTGAATCGGGCTTTTTAGCTTTAACTTCATTACACTTCCTCGCCGGATAGACCTTCGTAGCGCACCGCGATCGTGGCCTCGTCCGTGGTCACTGTGCCCTCACCTGCAAACCAGGCATCACGCAATAAAAAGGTTTTACCGTTAGCCAGCTCCAGCGTAATGGATGTGCCGGTTAGTTCCACTAATTTACCCAGATCAAGATCGCTGCGGTCAGTGATCTCGCCCTCAATAAAAGCGACTTGAGGCGTCTCTTTATAGCCGTGCACTTTATCGGCACCCACCAGCGCCTCGCGCTTGGCTTTGCCTAAGTTGTAACTAAAGTTACCCTTAGCGTTTTCCTGAACGCCGGCCACTTTGAAAAATATCTTGCCTGCCTGTAATGACATGACTGCTCCTTATAATCTGAATTGAATTTGTGCCGCTGTTACACGCAACTGATTCACCAGATCAGGCGGCAACAAGATGTCCAGCCGGTTAGGATCGGTCTGGTTGCGTTCCACCACCAGGTCAGCTTTAAACTGATCTATGTTTTCCACCAGCGCCGCGTCTTCCCACAATCTAAACAGCGCGATGACCTCGGCCCTGGCGATTTTAGGCGTAATCACCGCCTGGCCAGCGCCAAACCGGTTGCCATCATCGGCCAATTTATGCCGAGGGAACTGCTGAGCAAACCGGGCTCTAAACGAATAACGCAAAAAGCCCAGCGTCAGCATGGTGTTAACATCCAGATAACTGATATCGTCGGTGCCAAAAGTATTGGTTTCATAAGTCGTGGTCATGCGTTCTACACGCACCACGCCGCCATCGTCCACCGTTGTCGTGGCAATGCCGTCAAACAATAATAAATTCCGTTCCTGCTTAGTAAAACGTGCCGATTCTGCCGGCGGCAAAATACCGTCAATCGCCAGTGTTTGAAACGGTCTGGCAGGGTCTATATTGCCGTAATAACCCGCCAATCCGGCCATGGCCGCAGCCATTTCATACGGCGGATTAGGGCTGTCATTCATCGCGGCAATAGACAAGTGCGGGCTGTTGCGCGAGTTGCCCAGCGTCGTCATCGCCCCATGGCTACCGTCTGCAGCTGCAAAGGCATGGCCCTCGATGCTGCGCATAGGCCCCCAACGGTCTGCCATTTCTGCTTCCAGTAACGTCAAATTGGCCGCATCGGTGTAAGGCATAGCAATAATGTTGTACCAATCGTCAGCCATCGCGGTAATTAACGATGTTATATCCGGGTTTGCGGTTCCTCCCGACATAGCCGCAATCGCGACAGTCACACCGGCCGGCGTTGCTTCACCGGTATAGTAATTCAGCCGTAGATCAATATCGTTACCCACTTCGCCTTTATGCCGAGCGGTTATCGTCACGACATTGGTCGACACGCTGGAGACCACGGCCAGATTCTTATCAGCCGTTATCTTGGCATCAATAGCCGCAGCAATAGCGGTATTCATATCACCGGAACTCACCGCCACCTGCACCCTGCGCCCGCCGATCATTATATTTAACGTACCGGTTTCACTGGCGGTACCGGTAATGGTCAGTGTGCCGGTCGCTGCTGCGCCTGCGCCGTTATCGTCCAGCGCAATACACTTGACTTTAGTCCAGGCATTATTAGCAAACCATTTCTGTGCCATGTGATGCAGCATGGAATTATCGCCAAAAAAACTCTTGGCCTGATCCGCATTAGTTATGCCGGTAGCAATACCCGCCGCCACAGTACCGGCCGTTAACCGCTGACCGATCAGCAATGCCGTGTAAGGCATGCCGGGCAAACCTCTAATGGCCCGGCTGTTGTCAAACTCGGCATAAACACCCGGCGTGCGTAAATTAATCGGGATCTCATTAAATGAAATTGTCATTTTTTAGCCTCTTTTCTTTTTACTTCAACCACGTCACCGGCGTCTAAACGACGGCGCCAGTACGTGTTCAACACCACCTCCAGTCCGTCATCCGGTAACAGATCGCCCTCCGGTGTTCTTACCACGTATGCCCTGGCGGGTTTTAAAATTACTCTGTTTATCATCATCCTCTCCTATTGAGGCAGTGTTAGTTGGTCTTGCGCGTCTATTTGCGCATCCGGCGTGGCCATATCCCAGTCCACATAAGCGCTGTTAAAATCATCGCTGATCACCACCGGATGCTCGCTGATATAACGCACCACAAAACCCAAGGTGGCCTCTGCATAAGTCGTTAACCCAGCGCCGTCCAGCTCTATCGTGGTACTTTCCAGGTCAACATCTTCGGCCAGGCCGCTTAATGAATGGTCGGGCAGTAATAACGCCTCGATCTGATCGGCCAGGGTGTTAACGTTGTCCTCGGCGGTTTCGCCATTGGCAAAACAGACAATTTCCACCGCCAGCAGGCGCCGGTATATTTTGGGCGCATCCGATACATTGCCGGCGATAGTGTCAACCGGCGTTCTAATTTCAATGGCCTGCGCAATATCGCTGTCATGTGCATGCACCCGACTTTGATAGACCTGGCCTGTCGGCACCAGCCCTGCGGCCTCGATGGCGGCGGCTATATATTGTCTGATCTGTGTGCGTAGATGCGTCATTAGCGATTTAAATAATAATTAACCTCACGCGGGAACACCTGCCCCCAGCGCTCGGCAGCCACTTCAACCAACGCTTTCTCGATGCGCTGCTTAATAAAGACCTCCGGTATAGAGACCGTTCTTAAAAACTGCACCGGAAAACGGGCCTTGCCTTTTCGCTTATAAACCCCCGGCTTATTCGCCACCCGCATGGTCTGTATAAACGCATGCGGAATATGTTTTTTAATGCCGCCGAGGCCGGTGTAATCCACGCCGCTGGCAGTCTGCTTGGGTTTTAACGCGTTCACTGCCACTCGTTTTGAATGGTTAGGGACAATACTGGCCAGCAGGTTTTTCCAACTGGCCCGCTTGCGCCGTAAATGTTTTTTAACCTGATTGTCGCCGCCGCGTTTACCATAAACCGATGTAAACCCGATATCTTCAGCAATCAACCTGACTGCCCTGTTTTGCACTTTAAGCGCCACTTTATTCAGCGCTGATGCAGTGGCCTTTGGCAGCTGCTGCTTTTGCACGTCGTCTACCAGATAGTCGCGTACTGCATCTACATCCAGCTGTATATCAATATCTATCATGCCTGCTGCAGTATCAAAACAACCTGGCCAGCGCCGTCGGGTTGTGCATTAACAATACGGTAGGAACAGTCGTTAACAACGATCCGGCCGCCGTGGTTATAATTGGGAATATCAACCTCGTTACAGATTAGCGCAGGGCTGGCAGACTCCACGCCTGAGCCTGCGTTAATCTGATAATACTCAGCCTCGAATGCGGCCTTTATAGCAAAACTGCCACCGGTAGACGGGATAAAAACCACATCGTCACCCAGTGTTAGCATTAACAACGGGTCTATCAGTGCATTAAAGTTATCTATAAATCCGCTCATCAGTCCCTCACGTACAACATGCCGTCGCCTTCTATCTTGTCGCCCAGTGTCGTGTTACAGCGATAGCTAAGTTTATAATTCTCCTGGTCCTGGCCGCCGCTAACTCTGACCTGGGCAATAGTGCCGCTAAAAGTACCACTGCTCAGTGTAATATCGCCGGAGCCCGGCACTTTTCCCTGATTAACAAAAACCACCGCATCCACACTACTAATGCTGTCGCCAGCTCGCATGCGGTTAGTTAAGTCCATGTCCACCACCAAATCTTCCCAGGGCTGCTTGACCACCACTTCCAAACCAGTATCGGCATCGTATTGTTTAACACTCATGCCTGACCTCCCGGTACTGTAAAACCACTCAGCCTGGGGCTGTCAGCCATCGCCATAGTTCTGGCCTGACCTGCGAACACCACAGGATTACCGGGGTAAAACAATAACGCATAAACCACTGGCTGTGCCATATTGGTTTCTATAGCCGTTACTAATACAATAAATTGGTCGGTTATCAGTGGCTGTGCCTGATCGGTTTCGGATGCCTGAGCAATGGCTTTGACCTTATCGACCGCCAGCGCAAAACCGATGTCGGTTTCTGTCGCCTGGCTAATCGCCTGGGCAATCACGTTGCCTAGTGTTTGCGCCTGATCGGTTTCGGTTGCTTGAACAATAGCTTTGACTTTATCGACCGCCAGCGCAAAACCGATGTCGGTTTCAATCGCCTGGCTAATCGCCTGAGCAATCACGCTGCCTAGTGTCTGCGCCTGATCGGTTTCGGCTGCCTGGGCAATGGCTTTGATTTTATCGACTGCCAACGCAAAACCACTGTCGGTTTCTATCGCTTGGCTAATCGCCTGGGCAATGACGCTGCCTAGTGTTTGCGCCAAATCGGTTTCGGATGCCTGCGCAATAGCTTTGACCTTATCGACTGCCAACGCAAAACCGCTGTCGGTTTCTATCGCCTGGCTAATCGCTTTGCTATACAGTCGACCCAACAACTGCGCTAAATCGGTTTCAATTGCCTGGGCTATCGGCGGATGTGTTTTTTGTAATGTCAGCGCCTGCGCACTGTCGCTTTCCAGACCCTGGCCCAGTGAAACAATAATGCCACCGGCTGCGATAAAATCAAAACCTATGGGATAGGGAGCGGTGATCGTATCGCCATCGATGTCAACCGTAAAAATAGCTGACAGATCAGTCCCAGCACCATCAAGCTGAGAGCCACTTGCTAAATGAAAATCATCATTGACAGCATCAACAAAGTCGGCTGATGTGACTGTTGTTATCGTGCCGATGCCGAGTGTAACAACTTCTGCACCAGCATTATTACTACCCGTGATAGTGCCTGTTTCAAAAAAATCTACCGTTGTACTGTTATATGCGACGTTGTTTTCAAATATAGTTGGCACATTGCCCGAGGGTTGAATAAACCCGCCGTTGCAGTTCGCGGCTACGCTTCCCCTAACTCTGAAAAATTCGCCTGTGTGCCATGCATAACCTGCAAACCCTTCATCGCAATCGATAACCAAACATTGCTCAATTTCGACTTCTTTTATACGAAAAAAACCCTCGCGCATTAAGTCTGATTTTGCTAAAACCCGGCAGAACTTTTTGTATGTGTTTGCAGTGGGCGCACCCGTCACAATAGAAATATTTGCATTCAGTGTCGTGCCGTAGTGCTGCAATACTAAATCTTCGACTAAAAACGGGCCTGCATTGGCGCCAGCATAGATACATGAGTTCCAGATTCTTGCCGCACCTAAACCAATGACAAAACCAGTGGCTAAATCACCGTTGTGATACGTCGATGAATGTCCGCGTAGACATACAATGTTATCAGGCCAGGCACCGACAAAATTATCAAACGTAACAGGATCGTCTAACCCAGTTGCGCCCCAGTCGTCGTAGCCTTCCGCTTCCCATCTTTCGTCTGTGCCTGTAGCAAGTGAAATATCTGCGGGAATGGCGGCCATAAACAATGAAACAGTCGTGTAATAACCGTCATACACAGCCTGCTCCGGTGCTGTCATCGAGTTCCAGCCAGCGGTTGTCCTGATTGCGTATTTCCGGAGCGTTGCCATGTCTAAGTAATCGATCCTGGTTCATCACCCTTTTCAGCCTGCACCTGGTTATACAAGCCCACTTTTAGAGCCGCATAAACATTGACTTGCAAATTGGGATGGGTTGTAACTAAATCAGGATTGGCAGCGTATATCTGAGCTACCGCCGCAGCATTGGCGTCAACAATCGATTTTGTAAAATTAGGCTCGGTAATAATCAGTGTATCTTCGCCAATCTTATTAGCATTAACATCAACTTCATCAACTGAAATATAGAGTTCACTGCGCTTTAATGCAGCTGCAAACGAAGTAATTTCAAATTGATCCAGTTCGGCATTTTTAGTTTTTGGCGTAGTCAATTTAAACGGCATTATTTCCTCTGGTTTTATCTAAGATAGCGGCGTTAGTAATATCAATCTTGTATCTTCGCTTTTTAACAGTCTCTCTATTGTGCATAGCCAGATTTACCCCCATGCCGGGCACGTTTAGCAACAGGCTCAATGCCGTGGGTTGTTCGTCACTTAGCGTTAAATACTGCATTTGTGATGCTGGCACCCCTGGAAAAGAAACGGCTTGACGACCCATCAAATCAAGCGGGCTAAAATCGTGACCATCTTCAAGCACCTGAATAACGTCACCTGGCTCAAACCCAATCGCATTTGCAATTGGGCTATAATCTTTGGCCACTACCTGCACTACCGCTACACACACATCTAGCCTCCAACACTCCACACAGTCATATCATCAAAATAGACCTGAGCAACGCCACCGCTGTTACGGATATGATTAATAATGTCATCAGACGTATACAACTTAGCCGGGTTAAACAATGTCAACGGCACCGGCAAAGGGGCATCCGGGTGATAGGTCCAGTTGGTTACGTCAACAATGGGTTGCGGCTCAGGATCAATTGCGCGTTTAATCTGCACAACAAAACGTCCATTGGCCGCATCGCCCTGGGCATAAGCAAACATCACATCAATCCATTCATTCAATGGCAGCTCATGCGTTAACGAACCCTCGGCCCACAGATCTTCCCAGGTGCCGTTACCCTGCGTGCCCCCCGTGCGTTTACTGCCGGCAGCCGTTAATAACAGCGGCTGCCCGATGCCTTGCGGCTTACCAATATTTAAAGTGATTCTAAAACGATGCGCATCACCCGGATTGCCCATAAACAACTCCGATACGGTAAACCAGCCGTTCTCGTTGGCATACAATTTGTAAAAACTTAAATCAGGGTGCAGAAACAACCTGAAGCTTTGATAAACATTGTCCAGTGCTAAATTCGGCGCATTCATCTGAATACGGCCTTTGGCACTGGAACCACTACCTATAGCTGCATTTTTTAACCAATAATGCAAAGCATCACCGCCCTGCGTATCAGGGTCCGGCACAATCGCAGACAGTCGATCCGCCGGCGTGCCATCTTCATAATCTATATAAAAGATGTCGTTGTTTAGCGTGCGGGTATTGAGCACGGTTAACTTATCATTCTGCGGATTAGCCGCAGCAACAATAGTGGCACCGTCAAACGTCCAGTCAACAGCCATTACAACGGGATTGAACAAAAAGAAAGCGACAATAATAGTTAAACGCGTGACTGTTTTTTTCATTAAGAGGCTCTGAAAAATCCATTAGGTAATTGAACGGTAATGTCGCTGCCATCAGGCACTGCAACAAAATCGTGTAATGTCATCGGCACGATGTTGGCATCGGTACCGCCCGTGGAATCGCTGTCGTAACTAATAACAATATCGTTCCAGCCGTCACCCGCCGCAACACCGGTCCAGGTTTGATCGGGTATATCCAAATCCACCCGGTCGTTCACGTCATCCGGTGCAAAGGCGACAATATCCACATCGCTGAGCACTTTACGCGCATAACCCGTATTAGTGACCTCGTTAGTGGTACCGGCGACAACATCGGCTAAATCGTCCTTATCCCTAAGCACGGTATCCGCCTCAATGCCCGCAGTCGCCAATACAGCAACAACAATCACCGCATTAGCCGGGTCGTTGGTATCAACCCGGTTATACAGCTCGGCCACACGGCCCTTGGCAATGTTAAACACTTCATCCGCCATGGTTAATATCCTCCATCAACTGGCACGCATAAAAATTATCTTTTCGATAGCCTGCCGGGTTACCGCCATCAGGCGATTCAACCCCATCAAAATTGGCCGCCACATAGGCTTTGGCCTCTTTCTCACCGTTTAAACGTTTGTTGTCATGACAGCAAAAATAACCGGGTGTACGCACGACCTGATAATGCAAGTCTTTGGGTTTTGCATGTAGCGTCAGCAAGCCTTTACTAAAGCTGATATAGCCATCCTGTATACCCTGATCAATAAATTTCTGGGTGAAATTTTGCCGGTCCTGCACCCGCAGGGTTTTTATATAATCCAGCACCGGCGTGGTGCCGGTGTGATCATAGACCCTTTTTAATAACATGCTTACTCCTAAATTTTTAAACTGACAACCGGTTGCGGTTGTCGTACATAAACCGCTCTGTGACTGGTCGCCTGAGCATCAACGCAGTCAAAACAACGGTCGCTGGCGATGGTATTGACCTTGCACATGGATAACAGCGAAATACAAAAAAACAATAACAACAGTTTTGCCATATCGTTAGCCATCACGTTAATCCTCATCATCGTCATCAGACTCGTTGCGTAACATTTTTGCACCGGCAAAAAATGCCAGTACCAACGTCAGATAAATCACATACAGTGCCGCACCATAAAACCCAAAACTAAGGTCCATATCAAAACTCTCTACTTATTTAGAAAGTCCATTTTTCGTCTAATGTACGACTCCACTATAAAAATAAACCGCCCGCCCATATGACCGGCGATTCCTGATAACGCGGCAGTGGCATAAAAACCCATACCTTGCATACTGCAAAAATAAGCGGTGACCAATCCGGAAAAGCCGGAAATCGTCCATTCCCCGAACAACTCAACCACCGAAAACGGCAGGCTTTGCTTTTTCACGCGGGTAATATAGGACGCGGTACCGCCCCATATCGCCATAAACACAAACCATAAATAACCAAGGCCATGCTCAAAGTGATCAATAACGGTCAGTACTTCCCGCTCCGGCATCGTTATTAACTTAACGTGCCTGGTCGACCGGTCAATTTAACCTTAATGGTTTCACCCGTGGTTGCGCCTTTGCTTTCAATCGCCCAGGCAGCATTTGCCACATCACCGGCAGCAGCTACTGCGGCATTGTCGTCCACCGCACCGGCAGAACTGTCCCACAACACAAACTCACCCACAGCGATCACTGCGGCATCTGCTTTGGGTACTTCAAACACCCCATCAACCTGCACCGCACCGGTTGCACCGTTTGCAATATCAACTAATGCAACGCCAAGCACTGCATCACCGTTAGAACCGATCACCACCACATCGCCCGCACTGACGGCACCGCCGCCATTGGTGAGGTCGATTGTGCAGCCGGTTTGTACATAATTTGTTGCCATTTTTTTTAATCCTCGTAAAGACTGGCGGTGCAAGCACCGCCTTTAGTCGGCGGTTAAGCGCCTGCGTTTTTATATGCCCCACGCCAATCGATAGCGGCCACACCATAATCAAGCCTGACCTTCCATTGCATGCCGTCCACATTAAAGCCGTCCATGCTATCCAGGAACGGGGTTTGCTCGCCGTTTAAAAACGCGACCTCAATTACAGGTGCATCCATGGCACTGGCAAATAAATACCATTCGTTACCGCTAATACGCGGCGTATCAACAATATCCTCAACCAAACCACGCACAATATTGGGCTTGCTTTGGCGTTTACTGGTGTCGTCGTTCCATTCAGCACCAAACGTTTCGCGTGCAGTACCGCCCGCCGACATACCGCCCAGCCATACGGCCGGTCTTAAATCCAGGTAATCGTTACCGGACACATCCTGTTGCTGCGCCATCGCGACACGCGCTGCCTCTGCCGTGGCGATAGAAATAGCCGCCCCCGAGCCTGCCAAATTACTATGGTTAGCATGAAACAAAGCAATGCCATCGCTCATCACCGGATTACTCGCCAACAAGGCATAGACATCAGCCTCAATGGTTCTACGTGCAGCACGCCCCAGCATATTGGCCAGGCCAATAAATGCGCCTAAATCATCATTAATAATGGTTTGGCGTGAGATGTTGATGATGTTGCCTTTGGTAGCCGCAGTAATACTTTCTTTCTCGCCATCCGGTACCGACTTGTTTTTATACTCGGACAGTTCGTTAACCGCATCCAGATTGCCGAACGACCCGGTTCTATAGCGGTTATGCGCTCTAAAATCAGTGACACTGCCGGTCGCGCAAAACCTCGGCCAAGTGGCCGACGCTTCTGCATAAGCATTGTCCAATGTTTTATGCATGGTGTTTTCCAGCAGTACCGGAAAATCACTGGTCGACGTGGTAAACGCCCGTTTAGTCATCTCAAGTTCTGACATGCCCTGGTGCGATACCCCGGCACGATCAAGACAACATTTGGCTATCTCTGTTAAACGCAACCCGCGCAAGTTATTAGCGCCGTCCATTTTTTCTATACCAGCCCTGGCTCTAAGTGCATTAACGCCCTGCTCGATGAATTTATCCTTTTCATCGGTCACCACAGAGACATCAGATCGGCTGGTTTCTGCATCCATTTTTTCACTCACCACTTCCAATATTTTAGACTTGGCATCATCAACAGGGGTGCCGTCACTAATAAACCCGTCCACCATGCCAGGCTCAAGACGGCTTTCAAAACGCGCCGCGTAAAGTCTGATCTGTTTAACGCGGTCGCGCTCCTGTTTAATAACTGCCGTATGGTCAATAGGTGACTCAGCAGCAGGTTGTTTGACCGTTTCAGCCGGATCATCCGCCGCCCGTTTTTCGGTCTGCTCTTGTTCGACTTTCGCAGTCATTGCATTACCTCTGTGATTAATAATTACTGAATATGTCTCGCTTTCACTGCGCACCTGCGCATGAGCGTCAGCGGGAATTGTTACCAGGGATATTTCCATCGGTTCCCAGTCAACCGCTCTAAAGACTTTTAGGTCGTCCTGACGTTGATCCTGCTCTTCAAGTTCATGTATTTTGTAGCCAACACTGATATTCCGAAGAATGCCCGATTTAACTTCCTTGAATATTTCTTGTACATCCTCGCGCTCACTAAAACGGATAACAGCCCGACCCTCTCCATCGACAATCCAGGCCTCTTCTACAACACCAATTACGTCATTTAGAGAATAATTCCTGTGATTTGGTAAAACGGGTGCCCCGTTATTTAATCTATCAAGCCGAACATGACCGTCATCTAAACTTAACTCTTCAATCCATTCTTTTTCTGTCCACCAATCAAATCGCCTAACTTCCGCGCCTGTTGTCCATATTATTTCAACAGTCCGCTCATCTTCATTAAGCGTCGCCGGCTCAAACGCTGCACGCGTATGCAGCATCGGTATTTGTCTAGTCTGTGTTGTCATCATTCACCTGGGGTTGTTGTTGGCCGCCTTGCGTAGTGTTACGAGGATCGGTGTCCAGCACCAGACCCAACTGATCAAGCAGCGCATTGTTAGCGGCTATTTCACGCAACACCTGCTCCGGATTGTAGCCACGCTCGCGCAACGCTTCCGGCAACGACGTTAAACCGGCTCTAACTGATTCAACCACAGGCTTTAACTCGCGGGCCGGATCTACCATCATCCGTGCAGGCGGTGTCCAGTCGGATGACAGACCGTCAAGGCCTGCCAGCAGAGAAAACCAGTCAGTCACACGGGTACAAAAACGGGGGATAAATAACTGCCAGCGCCAGCTATCTATAGAGCGGCCAAATTCCTGCCAGCCCATCCGCGCCGAACTAAAATTAACTTCTGATAAATCACCGGTTAGCGATTCGTAAGTAATACCCAAACCTGCCGCGACTGCTTTTAAATTAGCCAGCGTATAAGGGCCGTAATCATCGGCTTTAGGCGGATTGGAAAAATCAACAGAACGGCCATGCTTCATCAGATACATAGCACCCGACAGCAACTCCGACATATCTGTAAATTCTTCCTCGGTGTCTTCGGGGTTGTCGGTTGAGACAAAGGCCGCAAATAAATTGGCCAGCTTCTGCCGGTTTAAATAAGCGTCTTCAAAAATATCCAGCTCGCGCAAACGAATAATCACAGCAGACAGCCAGGAGACCCCGCGTTCCTGCCCTGGACGGTCTATTCTAAACAAATGAATCACTTCATCCGCAGGGACCCGACTGTATTCGTTATTGAATGAAAAGCCACGGCCCAAGCTGGCGCCGGGGTGTGCTTTATACAGATAATAAGCCACACGTCTGCCGATCGCATCATACTCGATACCCCGATTAACATAGCCGCCGTTATCCAGCTTTCCATCATTGTATTCGTACAGATAATCAGGCTCTAACACCTGTAATTGAAACGGCACCGCCAAATTATCACGGGCCTGTCTTGCTCTAAAACGGATAATACATTCACCGGACTCCACCACCGCCCGCATGGCAACTTGTTGCAGCCCATAAAAATTGGTTAAGCCGTTAACATCGCACTGCGTAGTATCTGCCCAGGCTTTCCATAGCTGTTCAGCACGCCTGACATCGGCACGCCTGGGCGACATAAACTGCGGCCTGATACCGTGACCAATCACGTTATTGACAATAACACTAACGCCTTTAGCCGCCCACGGGTTGTTTCTGATCAGATCCCGCGCACGATTACGGATAATGTCAGGCCGGTTAATGGCAACATTGGCATCGCTGGATTGGGTTAACCAGTTGCTGGTTCGGGTAGACTGGCTGGCCGCATCATATTTGCGTAAATGCACAACCTTATTCATAAGCCTTTACCGCCCGTCACGTTAATAACACGCGAGCGGCTCCCAGCAGCCTGAGAAATATTAAGTTCCGCCCGAATATTGTCACGCAGACGCTGCATTTCTTCTAAACTGCGATACTCGACCTGACGACCATTAAGCCGCACAGAGGTTACACCTTGCGCCAGTGCCTCTTCCAGTTTGTCGAGCTGTGTTTGTGTATAAGCCATAGTGGTTTAAAATACACAAAACAGCCAGACAAATTAATAGGAGAAATGAGAATTTAAGCCGTTTATTTTAAAACGACTTAAAATTAATGAATAATCGCCGCAAATCGACCCGGCGCTTATGTTTTAAGATGCCGCAAAATTCGATACACCGTTTTCTCCGACACCCTGTAACGCAAGGCCAGGGCTTTAATACCGGCACCCGCCTTAAATAAAGCAACCATTTCACTGTTACGGCTGGCATAATCATGCCGGGGCATATACAGATTCAAACCACCGAACTGCTTAATCAGTTCGTAGACAATTTGCCGTGCCTGGTTATCGTCATTAACAACGGTTTTAACCACCCTCTGCATTTCTTCAATCAGTCCGCTCATAATAGGGTTGAGTTTTGCTTGGGTTTTTTAGTTTTTTGGTGCGTTCGATGCATATCCAGGCTGGATATAACCAGCCCTTTTTGTTTTTCCAGCTGATGATTTTTAAGTGTTAGCGCAATATCATCCCACTTTTTTTGCGTATAACTGGGCAATCTAAGCTCCGCATGATGTGCCGCAGCGTAGGCATAGACCCAGGTATCCAGTGGTTCATTCCTGGCGCCGCGGCGGTTAGTAAATCGGTTTTTTCTGGGGTCAAACGTTTCAGACGTCAACCCGGCAAAGAAAAACTCATCAAAATCCTCGGAAAAATGCAGCAAACGCTTATCCTGTTCCTTGTCGCCATCGGTAGACAGCCGGCCGTAAAACACATGCTTAACCGCAACGGTACCGACATGGTAAATATGCACGCCCCGCTTATCCAGACGCCCGCGCCAGTTAACATCTTGCGCTTTGGGCCTAGATAACACCGGCGCATTGTTAGAAACCGCGCCAAAAATCACCATCGGTCTGCGGATACGCCGCGATCTGACAAAGTTTTTAACCGCCTCAGTCCTGTGTCCGCCGCCATCAATGGCGGTGGCTAATACCTGTAACTCAGTGCCATCATCACGCGCTAACGGTTTATTCAACAACTCCACCAGCGCATCCCAAACCGCGTCATCCGCCGGGTCGCCCATCAGCTCTACATAATCCAGCGACGTCGCCGTCATCTGTTTGCCCCAGCCAACAATATGCACGGCCAGCCGGTTATCCTGCGTATCGACACCGGCAGTAACCGCGCCAACGCCTACCGGCACTGTTCTTAACCGGTACGGCTCCGCCCGGTCGGAAACCACGTTAAACTTAACCGCACGCATCACCGGATCTTCCCAGGTCTCCGCCAGCCGGTCATTAACAAAGGTTTTTAACCTCGCCGGGTCGTTTTGTGCCTTTAGCCATAAGCCAACCAACTCCTGCCAGCGAGGCCCTAGGCCAATTTGATAATACAGCCCGTTAATCTGATAACCACGGATAACTGCATCGGGTTTTTCAGCCAGCCAGCGGCCTGTTTTAATCTGCGATTTCCACTCGATCTCAGTGCCCAAAGTGCCGCAGTCTTTACATACATATCGCGGGTTCTGCCCGTTCGCGCCCCACTGCAACCCCGACCACTCCAAATGCTGCTCATACTGACAGTGCGGACAGGCCAAATAAAACCGGCGCTGATCACTGTCGTCATACATCATTTGCGTTCGACACACGCCCAAAAGCCCAGGCGTTGAGATAAACAAACGTTTATAAGTGGCCGGAAAAGCCGAGGTCCGCCCCAGCAGCATGTCCACAGGATCATCGCCGCCGGTTAAATTGGCGGCAAATTCCGTTAATTCATCAACAATTAAGGTGCGAACACTGGTGGATTTTAACCGCGAGGCACTGCCGGCATGCTCCAGGTACAGCTGACCGCCTAAAAAATCCTTAAAAAATCGGGTATTAGCCGACTCCCGGCTCTTGATACTGGTCAGCACATTCCTGACCACGTCGGTTTCTTCAACCAGCGGATTGAGTTTTTGATTCACCCACTTATTCATCGACACTTCACCCGGCAGCGTCACCATTAACGGCCCGCCCACATGCTCCATCACATAACCGGTGACATTAATAGCAATTTCCGTTTTGCCAAACTGTATCGGAAACATCAGCACCACGTCTTTCGCACTGGAGCGACTGCTTAAACAATCCATCGGTTCTTTTAACGGCGGATTGCGATCCGTCCGCCACGGCCCAGGCTCCGCACTGCCTTTTTTGGATAACATCCGGTTTTTGTCCGCCCATTCAGAAACCGTTAAATGCTGTCGTGGGGCAAATGCCTTGGCCCTGGCGGCGTTGACAATGACTTCTGGATTCGCATACTCCGACGGCTTCATCTGTGCTGCGCTTTCTTCTCTAAATCTTTGAATGACTGGGATAACTGCGACAAAATATAGTCGATATGGTCAATCAGTATTATCCTAATCTGGCTCTCGCTGGTTTCTGCCGCTAACTGCGGCGCCAACACATCAGGCAGGCTTTCAAGCTGATTTCTGATTAATACATCACCATCCATTACCACGGCTTTTACTTCCACTGTTTCCAAGAGCTCGCCACCCTCCTTCAAATAGGCTCTAATCTCAGATTTCGCCCTGTACTCCTCCCTCAACGCGCGCGACCTCTGATAACCAAGCCCAGCCTCCCCCGTCATTTCCGGCTCATCGTCCCGGTCTTCTTCACGCGCCCTTGCATGCCGATCAGCCACCGCCTGTTTATCAGGCGACCCGGTTTCTGCTATCAATTGCTTGCTTTCTTCCACCAGAACCCGGCCTTTGTCATTAAACACCAGGCGCCCCTGGTTTTTTAACTTAGTCACATAAGGCCGGGACTTGTTAATCTGCCGGGCAAACTCAGCCTGGGTAACCGCGTTCATTTTTCGCCATACTCCAACTGCTTTAACAGCTGCAGTTCGTGAATAGCCTTGTCAATATCTTCCACACCCTTTCCAGTCGGCTTATCATGCCTGGCCACACGCTTAACCACACAACCGGCCAAAAAGCTGAGGTTATTAGCCGTAATAAATTCAACCGGCTGAATACGACAGTCTTTGTAATGCGTGCCGCCTATTTGCTGCTCCAACGGGTTTATTATGTCGTCTATCATTGTTTCTCCTATAAGGCACACTCAAGACACTGAGTGCGCCCGGTTTCTTTAATTATTGAAGGCGTCCATACCCGTGCTCTCGGCTATTGAGCCCCATGCATCAACAGATTCTTCTATAGACGCTTGCAAGTTGCTGAATGATCGGTGTATTGCAATCAGATCCTTGCGTTTAACCAAGGTGTAGCCTGGTAACTCCATAGCCACCGCTTTTTTTAGGTTGGCAGGCGGCACAATATAAGCATCGTCGGGAACAGATACGCAACTGCTGGTACCATCTGAATCAATGGTTAATAAAAACCGCTGCCGCATGGACTTAGGGAACTGCTTACGACCGACGGATAAAGACGGCTGACCACCGGCCCGGCCGCCGCAGGCATGAATCACAGCTGAATAAAACAGCGGACTAATCCAATGAGCATACGCCAGGACAATGTCTTTAACCGCGTAACTGTTAACCGCCCATTCAACCGCAACAGCATGCAGACCAGTCTCGCTCTCAACCTGTTTGATTAAATTCCGGGCTTTCTTAATTCTTAAAAATTGATGCGGCCTGTGTTTTGGAATCTTGCCAGACGCTTTATGAAGGTCACTCAAACAATAACGCCCAGCAACATCCACACGAACGTCCACCCCATTCACTACCAGTCGATCACCCACCGGCGGAACCTGTCCCTGCTGCAAACGCTTTTCGCAATCAATAAAATATCGCCGGGCCTGCCTGCCTTTTTCATTGCGTTCGACCATGGCCAGTTCTTTGCCCATGTCTAGGGTTAGGTGGTATTCGGTTTTTCCTCGCCCTTTACCTATTTCCCGCTTTTGGGAAACAACAATGTAATCAGTGCTTGAGACAAAACCATAATATTTAATCCTATCTGTTATCCATGAGGCAAAATGCTTACCTACACCAAGAAAAGCATGTAAATCACGCGCGTTAATGAGTTGAGTAGATTGATTGTTAATTTCACCCGAGAACACGGGTATGAGTTGATTAGCCATGATAGACCTCCACGTCATGATTTAAATAATCACCAACCGGAGCTACCAAACAACGGGTGGTGAGTGCATCGAGTTGGTAGACCGGGACGTGGTTCCGGCAGGCTTTACAGCCTCCCAATACACCCACCATAACGAATTGAACTATTTCCAAAATAGAAATAGTTGTACAAAGGGCATAAAAAAAGCCATACACCGTGCGGCGCATAGCTAATGCGTCACGTCTAAACGAGCTACCAAACCCGTATCCGCTCAATGAGGAGCGAACAGGGCTAGAATACGACAAGTTCAGATAAATAGTCAAGACAAACCCCTTAATACGGCACATCATCATAATTTCCGGAAGCCGGCGCAGCATTCCCGGCATAAGCCGCCTGCCCGCTTTGCGCTCGCTGACCGCCCCCACTGCTTTTACCGCAAAACTCAAAGCCGCCAGGTTTAATATAAAACTCGGTGACATAACAGGTCTGATCATCTTTCAGATAACTGCGCTGCCGATACTCACTGGCTGTGATCAATATTTCACTGCCTTTTTTAAAATACTCGGCAATCACCTCTGCCTGCCGCCCATTGGCAACAAATCGCGGCCAGTCCGTTCGTTCTTTAATGTCGCCCGTCGACCTGTCTTTCCATTTTTTAGACACCCCGACCGCGAAATTAACCACAGCCGAACCATCATCAAACCGTCTTAATTCCGGATCAGCCGCCAGGTAACCATGTGCTGTGTAATTATTCATTTGTTAGCCAACCGCTTAAACGTCTTCAACCACTGATCCAGCGAGTAATCTTTCCGGCGCTGCCACCAGCCATCCTCTTTATCAAAGGCCTCGATCACCTTCATATTAATCTGCGCACTCAAACCAGCACGATCACGCAGCATATTGTGTAACTCTGTCGCCACCGTTACTTTCAGCATCAATAATTTGTAGCCGTTATGCAAAAACTCGAGGTCTTTATTACCCCAAGCCAAAATCCCTCCCGTCTTTTTTTCATCAATCGCATCAACAAATCGATTCATCTTTGCATTTTTCCGCTGCAGCACCTGCAATTGCTCTGAAAGTTTTTTGACCTGAAACTGACACTCAGCAATCACTGAATTATTATTCAGATCAACATAGTTTTTCATCGACTCTGGCGTGCTTAAATCAATATCCATAGGTTATACCTCACTGGGTAGTTCTTTAATTTTATGCTTAATCTGGCACTGAGCGAACCCGATGGATCTTTCAGTCAATGACATAAACTGAGTGTTATTTACTAGCCCTATCTCTTTTGATAATTTTCTATATACCAGATCTGCGTATTTTACGGCAACGTTAAGCTGCTCCAACGTTTCACAACTTAAAATAACTCGCACGTTTCGATTAACAAGCTCATTTGCTTCATTCATATTCATATTAATCCCCCTTAGCACCGTAGTGCATAATAAGTAGCCCAAGCGCTGACCCGCTACGTAGTCGGCTTAGCTCGGAGTTATCCTTGTTCTGATTTGCCACCAAACTCCAACTTATCCGTCCCAGTGACCTTGATTGCGCATACATCAACAGGCTTTAACGACAGAGCTAAACGCTCTATAGCCTCGCTGTTTTTACCGTTTGCTACCGCTTGCTGCTCCAATGCCTTAGCCAAGGCTAATGTGGCGCCATGAGCCTCCATGTTCATTTCGACACGAACGTTGTTTAAGCTGGCTCCTGCCATCTCTTTTTTGGCCTCTGCTACCGTGTTTTTTATAAGTTTCTCAATGTTCTTTGACATGTCTTTTCCTCTGGCGCCCTTAGCGCATTACTATTAATTAAATATCATCAATGTTTATTTGTTCCTGCCTGTATTCGCAGGCATCTGTCATCGGCCGCACCGTTTCCCAGCGCTCGGCAATAACTCGACAAAATCCCGCACCTAAACCGTCGCCCTGTGCGTCTTTTATAAAAAACCGGCAGTCACGGCAGACTTTTTTACTCTCCACCGCTTTCGGTTTTATTTCGGCCTTATTTTTCCTAGGCATAGGCTCTATCGTTGCCCCGCGCAAGCCGTCTATCATGCCCGCTTGATAAAGAGCCTTAATAACCGGTACAAAATCAGGCACTTTCTCTTTTAAAAGCCGGTTAAATGCTTTGACGTTATCTTTACCACACACTATCTTTTCCATTTTTTTAGTGATTTAAGTTAAATAAAGCACGCGCGTGCAGGGTGTGCATAGTCAGATTTGCACCCCGCACAAACGTAACCCTTGTCAGTCGTGGCCTGTGCAGGGCGTGCAGGGTGTGCAGGGGGGTATATACGCGTGAGATAATTACGTTAAGGGAGTGCATTATTATTTTGCCCACCCGCGCACACGTAAGGGAATACCCTGCACACCCTGCACAAGCCACGCACGGCGTGGCCTCAGACCCTGCACACCAACCCTGCACGACCCCGCACACCCTGCACAACCGTTTATAAACTGTCTTTGTAATCATCAATACACTCTCTAAAATCAGTCACACACTGCCCCAGCCAGCCGCTTTCAGAATTGCCTGGGTTCATTTCCTGGCCATTCGGCGGAAACAAAAAATATTTTGGATTGCTTTGCCGGGTCCCGGCTAAAAACCGCTTTCGACGCTTATCAACGCCAGGCCTTTTTGAAATAGCATCAATGGCCTTATTCATCGGCGCCGCTCTGACGCCCTGTTTACTGGTCCAGGTCTTATACAGTTCATATAAATCCCCCGACAAAACCGGCATCAACTGCACGCCGTCCAGATCGCCGCTGGTCCAGTCGTCGTAAAATCGCAGAATATTATCTTTACCCAAATTAATGAGCTCTTGTTTTGCCGTCGACATCGGCGGTTTGCTGTGGGTATCAAAGTCACCCAGCGGTAAATTTAATAAATAATCGTGCAGAGCGGCTATACCGCCGTTTTTTATCTCAGCGGCGACGTCCTGGTAAAACGAGGGGGATAATTTAGGCGGCGTCCAGATTACCGCATGCCGCCGGTCATCTTCTTCCAGCACAACCGGCATGCGTTCGTTAGAGAGAAAAACCAGGTTAACGTGGTTTCGCTCCTCATAAGCCGCCATGTTTTTAGGGTTTATCCGTATCCAGTCGCCCGTGATAAAGGCTTTTAGCTTATTCTTAACATGATATAAATCAGACCTGGCCACCACCTCATCCGCAATTAAAAACAACTTGCCGCTGGCCCAATCGTTAAACTTATCCTCAATAGCTGACTGGTCGATAGTTCGCCCATAGCGCCCATAGATCGCCATCACCATTTCAAAAAACAGGTTCTTACCGGTTCCCTGCGGACCATGCACCACCAGCGTGCTTTTCATTTTTGCCCCCGGGTGCTGAATCGGAAAGGCAAGCCACTTCAACACCCAGTCATGCATCACCACATCATCACCGCAAATATATTCAAGCAACTCCAACGTGCGTTCACAACCGCCTTTTTTCGGTAAGGTTGGCCAGCCCGCCCAAAGATTGCACGTTGTTTGCGGATCTTCCCCGGCAGGGTCAAACCCCACATTCTCAGGCCTGACAATAATCCTTTCCGGCGACTCCTGCCATCGCCTGTGGATTTCACGACTTTGGCAAGCATCACGCATATCCGACAGCGTTAACAGCATATGCTCCTGATAATCAAACACCGTCCCGCCTTTGCCGTAGACCAGCGCAAATCTCTCCAGTAATTCTTCAGACGATGAAATAGGCTTAAGCTGTTCACTTTCCCCGCCCCCCTGGTCAACAACCGCCCCGCTTTTAGCCACCTTCCGCCGCAAGCCAAACGACTCGATCGCCGCTTCTATCTGACTTCGAACCGCATGAAGCCCCTCAAGTGCATGCAAATCGTTAAAATCAGTGTGTTTACCCTGGTTTTTGTTATAAAACTCAAACCGGGCAGCTTCATCAGCAAACAACGGTTTAACAGAGTACATCCCCAACTGCATCGCAGCCAGCCCCGCTGTTTCAACACCGGTGTTCTTGCGCTTATGAGGTTTACCGCAATGCGGACAGTCCTGGCCGTCATTGACATTAACCGACTTTTTACAGCTCATGCACTTAGCCAGTGCATCATCATCAGCACAAAATATAATCCTTGCCGGATACTGCGCCCGGATCGCTTCACCAACCGCGATTAAATTGTTGGCATCAAACGCAACCGCAACAGGAATTCCTGTTGCTTCATACAAACTGGCTGCCGTGGCATAACCCTCGGCAATCAAAACCAGGTCAACGGGTGAACCACCGATTAAATGAAAATGCCCTTTTTTAGAAAGCCCTGACGGCCAATAAGTTTTGTTCCGGCCCAGCTTTTTAATTTCGTCGCCATGCTTAACCGAATCAAATATAAACTGAATCCCGTGCACCATGCCTGAAGTATCCAGCATCGGCACCATAGCCGCACCGCCTTTGCTATAGCGTATGCCATGAGCCAGCACGTTCTTTTTATCAAAATAATCAACATGGCCATCAGCGCTACCGACATGCCAGGCCTTTTCAGCCCGCTTTGAAGCCGCATTGGCCCTGCGCTTACGCTCAGCCTCAGCCCGTTTTTTATCCTCAGCAACCCGTTTTCGAATCGCCTCCAGCTGCTCCTTGCTCGGCTGACAATCTTTATCCAGTTCAACTTTAATCAGCCCGTTATCGTCACCCCGCCAAACGCCATACGTGCCAACCAGAACCGACCCGCCATCCATCGGCATCTCATGCAATGCATACCACCCCCGCTTTTCAGAATCACCATCCACCTTACAACGAACCAGCCGCCCAACCTGCAAATCAGAAACCTGCAAGCCATGCCCAACCAACTGCCCCAGAACATCAGAATAATTCCGCATAGTTAACTAACCCAAAACCCCACTAACTAAACAAAAAACGAACTTCTTATTACCCGCATGGGGTTATGTTGGGGAGTACCTTTTAC
>SPJK01049930.1_pt1 | contig 32968 bp, 32 predicted proteins | sample 3741771 | NCBI WGS metagenome assembly SPJK01 (sample SAMN10925997, study PRJNA522277) | cold seep metagenome | isolation source: Elba SIP-enriched marine methane seep metagenome, extraction at timepoint T2 | place: Italy: coast of Elba, Mediterranean Sea
AAAGTGTTGAGGAACTCATTTTCCTGGCCAACGTTTTGGTCGCCTCTGGACACCAAAGAGACCACCTTAAGGCTGCACAACAGGTGCTTAATACCATTGAACTCGGTTTTGCTAGGAATGAGACGGACAGGCAGGGTTGGTCAATGACCCAACTATTTCAGTGTGGTTGGAAGAAGCTTAGGGCGCCTGAAAGAGACAGCGAGTAATTGGTAGACCAATATCAGCTAAGACATAGAGGTAATACTTCTTACCCGGCTCTAACTTAGCCGGGCTTCCAGCTTCTGGGAACTTCTGCTTGGTTCCGGAGGGGGCCTCTCCATATTTGAGCGTTGGACGCATCGCAGCCGCGGTGGGGGGCACATCTAAGCGCCAAACGGTGCCTTGGGGAAGATCAAGATTTGGTGGAGCACCGGGGTTAGAACTATCCATTTCGAGTACGTAGATATACCTAGCAGCGCCTCCGCCCCAGGTCACCGAACCGTCAGTGGCAATACCTTCGCCATTTTTACAGTCTGTGGCTTGATAGATGAGTTGGTCGTAAAGAGGGCCACCAAAAGGAGTGTATTGTTGGGCGTCGGATTCTTTGAAGTCACGGCGACGATACTCGGCGAGTAGGAAAGCCTGCATGCGGTTGACGTCGGTGGTGGGTAGACCGGTCGTTGCTCGGTCAAAGCCGTTGTTTTGGCTCGGTGGATAGGTTCCGAAGGCGGTGGAGTCAACCAAGCCAGCCATCATCGCCAGTCCACTATCGGAGACGGAATCTATCCAGATGGGGCCGGCATCTATGCTCCAGCCGGAGGCGCCGCCTTTGGACTTGTCCGAGTGGCAGCATACACAAGAGCAGGCTGCTGTTTGCTCCGCGGCCCATTTGACCTCCTCCATATACTTTTGGTCCGACAACCGTTGGTCGTTGGAAGAAGTGTTGGTGGTCACCGGATAGGAGAAGAATGGCCGTTGGGTACGCACGTCGTCGCAGGAAGCGTAGTCGTCAAAACGGCGCCCGGGTTCGGTGCAGCCGCTAACTAATACATGGGTACAAATTTTTCCGTCACTATTGCCAGGCCCTTCGCCGGGGAGCGGGTCGCGACAGTCTAGGTAAGGGGGAACAAAGGCCTTCCTGGAAGTTGAGGGGCCGGTAGGTTCTCCTCCGCAGATCTCGGCGGGTTGGAATTTTCCGCCAGCGAAGGTTTCGCAACCTGCTTGGGTTGTAGAGCAGGCTCCAGCATCGGTGCCTTTAAAGACCAAGTCATAGGCTCGCTCGGTGCCTTCGCCAATGAGGCAACGCCCCAAGATACCCTCGGTGGAACAGGCGACGCCCTCTTCGAAGACGCCTTCGGCTCCAAAGGGCTCTGCTGCGGCACATTCCATTTTGGCTACCAAAGGCGCCCAATACGTCCCTGAATAGTCTTTGCATTCTTCTGCCTTGCTGAAGGGATTGGTGTAGATGCAACGCCCGATAAGCGGCTTTTCCGTCTGCTTTGGAGGTTCTGATTCGCTGTTTCCACACCCTACCAAACCCCCGATAACGGTGAATGATAGGCATAATACTGCCATTCTCACGTTTTGCTGTTTAACTGTTCAATCTCTAGAATTCAAATAGATTCGTCCTAAACGCCCATTTGTCGTGAGAGGCGTTTAGGACGGTTATGGAATTATGGCAGAGGATCGCCTTTTGCCGGAAACACCACGTCTCGCGGACGGAAGGATGCGGACCGGGTCGTGAGTGGTGGAGTTTTTGGGGGAGGGAAGGCGTAGCCAGTGACATCGGCTACAACTATAGAATCGCAGAAAAATAGAATATTTCCAGCCTTGTTTTTGCAGGGGCCTTTTTTCACTCTTACCGGTCCATGTCTGGCCAACTTCTGCTCTTTTGCCACCCCTATCGGCACTATGCGCCAACCCCTCAATGGAACCGTGAGGTGGAGGCTGCTGATGCAATCAATGCTCGGTACTATTCGATTTGTGCCGAACAAGTATTTACTCATGACTGTGAGGCTGCTCTAGAGAGTCTACCGGAGACTTCAGGCGCCTCGGCTATCTATCGCGGAGGCATTTTGACGGAGGAGACCTATGAGCGCCTCTATGAGGAGTTAGAGGAGCGAAACTATCATCTTTTGGTCAATCCAAGTGCTTACAATCTATGTCTTCAGTTGCCCAACTATTATTCGTTAGTTGAGGAATTTACCAATCCCACGGTTTGGACAGAAAGTAGGTCCCTAGAAGAAGCTTGGCAGGCTGCTCAGGAGCTAGGGGAGCCGCCTTATATAATAAAAGACCACGTTAAGTCGGCAAAAGAAGCCTTCTCAGACGCTTGTTGGATTAAGCAGGGCGCTGACAAGACTGAGTTCTTTCGCGTATGCCAAAACCTTCTTGATTTTAGGGATGACCAGTTTACTGGAGGGATAGTTATTCGCAAGCCGAGCGAATTAGTTCGGCTGAGTCATCAAGCAGAAGGCTTTCCCATCTATGATGAACATCGTGTTTTCTACTATCAGGGCACTCCGATACTTCATGCGCCCTATTTTGATGAGCATGCAAAGCCGTTGAGCCTAAAGGAGTTGCCTGAGCTAGGGGAACTAATTGATTCACCCTTCTTTGTAGCAGACTTTGCCAGATTAAAGTCCGGCGGATGGCTGCTGCTCGAACTTAATGACGGCGGAACTTCCGGAGTTCCTCCCACTATGGATCCTCGCGAACTATTTGAAGCCTTGGAGGTGAACCAATGATCGTTTTGCCCAAAGAAGTTATTGAGGGCATGGATAACGCCGCAGAGGCTGAAGTGCGAAACTGGTGGGAAGACCTTTCTGAAGATGCTCAGAAGGAGTTCATTCTTCTCTGGGACCAAAGAAACGAGAGCACCGCCTTATGTGCTGTCTTAGAGCGGGGCGAAACCGTCTGGAGGCCGCTGCCCATTGAACTAATGGGAATGCCAATAGATCCCGAAGACCGCGCCGATGAGCGACTTTGGAAAAAGCAGCACTATCAATATCTTACTCGAGAACCCAATATGCAGTTCATGGTCCTGGGGCATACATTTCATATATGTCGGGCTCATCAGAAAGCTCAAGATATATTGAAAGAAGGAAGAGTTCCCTCAGCCTTCGACTGTCCCTTTGAAAAATTAGATTGTCCTTGGAAGAGAGCCTCAGAATTAGTCTCTGGTGCGGAGATAGTTCTCGGCTTCTGCCTAAAGCGAAAGCTTCAATAAGCGTATGGACCAAGTTTTCTACGAGATAGAAGGCTAGATAGCTTCTCTAGGCGGAACTGTACTAGGGAGTCTCTTGTTGGTGCCTGAGGCTCTATCTATCTATACACCCACAGCAAGTAGCTCGCTAACCCTCTGAGCTAAGTCTTCTCCACCCCACGCTATGACCTAGACGGCGGGCTTGCTTCTTAGCTTATAGGCTCGCCTTTTCCATTCAAAGACTCAAAAAGGCTGTCCATGGTTTGGCACTGAGCTTGCGTAGACTCATCAGTAAGGAGGCTGAGCCCACAGGGGCTTAGATTCTTTGTGAAAGACCCCATTAAATTCTTTTCTATTAAGAAATTTCCAGTGGTCCGCCAGGCGGCTTTAGACTTCGGGGCTCCAAAGCTTCGCTATCGGGCAACAACTAAATTACATGGTGCTCAAGGAAGTATCTACGTGACTCCCGAAGGCGAGGTTGTTCCCCAGTCCAGGAACCTAGTCCTGGGAGAGCAAGAGGACAGCCACGGTTTTGCCCGTTGGGTACTCTCTAGGCAGGAAGCTTTCAAAGCCTGCCTAAAACCCGGCTTCGTTGTCTATGGTGAATGGTGTGGCCCTGGTATTCAGAAAAAGGTGGCTCTGAACGCTCTGGAGAAGCCGGCTTTTGCCTGCTTTTCCGTCTTCGATATTAGTTCGGGACATATCTATCCAGCTGATACTGTGAAGGAGCGCTATCTATCATTAGAGCTTGCTCCTGAGTTAAGGGATGAGGTCTTTGTCATTCCCTTAGGAGTAAGCTTCGATATCGATTGGCGGAACTGTGAAGACAGTTTCCAAGACATATGCTCCCTGGCAGACGAAGTTTCTCTTTTGGACCCTTGGGTTAAAGAGCGCTTTGGTATTGAAGGTCCTGGTGAAGGGCTGGTTCTCTACCCGGAGGCTGTGCTTCCGGGGCAGACGAGTAACATTGATACCTTCGACTTCTCCCGCAGGGAACTATTCAGCAAATACGTCTTTAAGGTCCACGGTGAACACTTTGGTAAAGGAAAGTGGCAGTCACCTCACCGAACTATCGAGCTGCAAAAGTTTGCTGAAGGTGAGGCATTTGCCGCATACTTTGTGACTTCTAGGCGTATGTCTCAGTGTCTCGTTGAACTCGAACTGCAGGAGAACGACCTAGGCTCGGGGGATTTGAAGCTCGTCCAGCGGTGGATGGGGCAAGACATTAAGAAAGAAAGTATCGAATACCTCAAACAAGCCGGTTTTAAGTGGAAACACGTGTCCGGGGCCGTGTCGCAACGGGTGAGGCTTCTCTTTGCTGAATATCTCCAATAGTTGTTAGGAGGCCAGTTGTTTGACTGCTGGCCTCCTGATCTGTCTCTCAGGCTCAAAAAGCGCAGCTTTACCTCATCCGAGCCTTTCTGGAGTCCTACGATGAAATATTCGAATATCATGGCGAATGAGTCTTTTCGTCAATCTTTTGAACAGTTAGCGGATGTCCATCTTAACCCGAGGCGACATAACTGCAGAGATGCCAAAGCTCATTCACTGCTGGTGAGCAGTGTCGCGCAGAGTCTCGGTAGACAAAATAATCTGAGCGATGAACAAGTCCTATTATTAGGCAATCTAGGTCTAGCTCGCTACCTCGGCAAAGCCTCTGCAAACGGTGATTCTCGCCTAACGGGCCTTCTACTCAGACAAATGGGCATAGATAGCCCGAGCTTTCTCAACTATCTCAGCTGGTATACTACTCACCGACCTTGGTATCATGCTCATCAGCGGGGACAAGACCCTACCGATGAGTCCTGGCAGAAGCTCGCACAACTATTAGACATGAATGTTCTCAGCCTCTTTGTGATTGCCGCATACTCTGACTCCCCGAGGGGGTGGCGACGTCATCAATCTCTTCAATGGTTCTTGGGCGAGGTTAGACAACGGCAGTTAGTTGGTGAACTTGGGTTAGATCTGCCCGGCCTTCCCAGCGAACGGTGTGCAGGGGCGGTTTTGCTTCGAAAAGGGGAGGACGGGCCCGAAGTATTGATGATTAGAATTCGCCGGCAGGGTTATGAATTGCCCAAGGGTGGTCTCGAAGAGGACGAAAGTATGCAAGAGGCTGCCTGTCGGGAGCTTAAGGAGGAAACTGGGCTTCGGGGGACAGTCCAAATAGGTTCGTTGTTGGGCAAGTTGGTGTACGAAGTTAAAAAGAACCGTCACCAATATACCAAAGGGGTGAACTACTTTGCTGCGAGGGGCGAGAACCTCTATTTCGATAAGCTGCCCTCTCGAACTAGAGAAAGAAGGTGGGTGAATGGCGCTCAATTGAGTGAGGTGGATCTGGTCAACGAAGAGCTGCGAGGGATAGTTTTGATGGGTTTGGATAGTTATAGTTGATAACTTTTCTGATAACGCCAATGTATCGACAGACGGTCTTGAATGAGAAACTCTAGTGCTCGATGGTCCTTGCTGTAGAGCGAATTAGTTCCTGGATCTGATCTATCACTTGTATTGAAGCCAAGATTGATCTTACCGCTCGATTGAGGCAGTGAGATTGCCATCCCCTTGATTCCTGGGATGATCGCGCTCTCCGCGCTTGGCCATGGTGCCTAAATAATTTAAGGTGAGGTATGCTGTCCGCGATCCTGCTGACGACGCTTTTGTCTAACCCCGCGGAGGTGGAAAGCCTGTCATTTGTTGTTCGGGTGGAATCCAACCGGGGAACGGTTCGGTGTGCGGTTTTTGACCATACAGATCGCTGGCTCACCAAGAAAGTAGTGGCCGGGGTCAAAGCCAAAGTATCCAATAAAAAGGGGGTTTGCATTTTCCGAGGGCTCAAGCCGGGCAAGTATGCGATCTCCGCCTACCATGATGAAAATGACAATGGTAAGTTAGATACTAACTTTGTGGGCATTCCTAGTGAGGACTATGTCGCCTCTAATGATGCGCGGGGGACCATGGGGCCACCAAACTTTGAAGACGCCGTTTTCAACTACCCGGGTGGACCGCTAAAGCTGACCGCTCGCGCACACTAAGCTTCGCCTCACCTCTAATTACTGCTAGCCTGCCGCGAGCGAGTGAGTGCTTCCAGCTCCACATCTTCTTTAGCTACCGACGGTTCAAAGAACAGTCGTGCCAAGCCAGATCCCCAGGCCCTTGAGGCCCAGCGCAAAGCGCGGGATGCCGAAGATGTTCGCCTGATGAAGGCTTTTCAAAAGGGGGATTCCCGAGCCTTCGAACAGCTGCTCAAGCGTCATAAAAAGCCTATCTACAACTTCTGCCTGCGCATGCTGGGCCAGCAAAATCTGGCTGAGGACGCTATGCAGGAGGTGTTTTTGAAGGTGGTGCGCTCGGCACCGCGCTGGCAGCAAAACGCTCGATTTACCACTTGGTTATACGCGATTGCTCGTAACCACTGCATCGACACTCTGAGAAAAGAGAGCCATCGAAAGACCGCTTCTTTGGATGAGCCGTTAAGAAAGAGGGAAGACAGCAGCAGCACCCTTGGTGACCGTGTGCAGGACCAGGACGCCGTAACTCCAGATCGGGGTGCGGAGTCTCGGCGCATGCGTAGCACCTTGGTAGCTGCCGTCGCCTCTTTGTCTGACGAACAGCGAGAGGTGTTTTTGATGCGGGAGCATGGAGGGATGCCGTTTAAGGAAATCGCCCAGATAGTTGGCGTTTCGGAGAATACAGCTAAAAGTCGCATGAGATATGCATTGGAAAATCTCCGCGGGTTTTTAGCTCAAAAAGGCATCAAGCCAGAGAATACATGAGGCTCTAAGGTGACGCGGCAAGATGAAGATAAGCTGGTCGATTATCTCTACGACGAGCTCTCAGAAGATGAGGCCCAGAACTATCTCCAGGCTCTCTCTGTTGATTCCGACGAGATCGCGGAGTTGGAGGCCGATCAAGCCTTTTTGGATACTTACCGCGAGCACGTGCTCGACGAAGAGCCCTCCGCCCATCTCGACGCTTTGATTCTGGCTGAAGCTCGCCAGAGTGTGGAGCAGAACCAAGAAGCTTCCTTTTTCGATAGATTGAGAACACTGCTCCTGCGACCCGCCACCGGTTTGGTCGCAGCGACCGCCTTTGCTGGGGTGATCTTGGTGGGCGTGGGGCCGATGATGCTTCGCGGTAATCAACCGAGCCCGGCACTGATGGCTGAGGCAGAGGTTCAACCCCAAGCCGCAGCTCCCCGGGCCAAGAAACCCACCGCCCCTCTAGAAGAAAATCTCGCCGTCCCCGTCGATGCGCCTGCAGCCGTCGAAGCCAAAGAGCAGAAGCTTGCGAAAAGCAAAGCCCGTGCCCAACGAGCCTTTGGAGTCTCCGACGGCAGCTCGGGGCTGATTGCCGGCAAAAAGCGCAATGAGTATCGCCGCGATAAAGCTCCAGCCAAGGCTGCGGCAGCCAAAGACCTCCTAGCGGACGCCGAACAGCCCAAGGCCAAGGCCGAGGAGGCTGAACTTGCTTTTGCGGATTCCGCGACACCTCAACCTCCAGCCGAGTCGGAGAAGGGGCTGGTTTCTGAGGGAAAAGTACCCGCTCAAGCCCCTCGTCAAGGGGACGCCATAGGTCTTGGGGGACTAGGAAGGGGCTCAGGAGGCGGTGGAAGTGCCATTGGCTCCCTGGAGACCAAAGGCGGTCAAGGCAGCTCCCCGGGTCGTCGGGCTCGAACTAATCGAGAAGGCGGCCCAGGTTCGCAGCAGCGCGTACAGGAACTATTGACCTCTGCACAAACCTATGAGGCCCAAGGTAATGTATCAGCAGCGCGGCGGTCTTTGGTGCGTGCTGCTCAATATGCCCGTCCTCAACCGCAACTTTGGGCTCGGGTTCAGCTTGAGCGTGCCGAGTTGGAAATGCGGGCCAAAAAGTATCTAGAAGCCGCCCGTTACGCTGGTAAGGCTTCCCGGGTGCCAGGTTTTGGCAAAGCTAAGAGCGCCCGCCGGCTAGAGCAGCGGGCCAAGGAGTTGGCTAAGCTGAAAACTGGTGGGTAAGCACTCTTCTCATTTTCCCGCCTCAGGGAAATATCTGAAACAGACCAAAAAACCTATTCTAGACGATCTTCTAGAATCCTATCGCATTCGATTACGAGCTTGGCTTGCGTATTTTATTTACACTTTAGGGAGATTGTTCTCTGCCGACACCGGCCGGCTCTGTTTCGTTGAGGCGCTAATAGTTAGGCTGACAGTGAAATTCGGCCCCCTGGAGTTCGGCCGAACTCCGTCCGGTTTTCGAACTTCTCCGATTTGAAGGGCATAAAAACGGCTTCCTCGAGGATGGCACGCTCCCTGCTTTAGGGCGGAGCATGTCGCAATTATCCAAAATGCTCGTTTCTTCCTCCTTACTATCAACGCTATCTGTACTCGCGGCTTGCGGCCCCGAGACTCGTTCTCGAAACTATCAAACTGAAGCCCTAGAGGCTCTAGAAAGCAAGTCAACTCGCTCCGGAGCTTGCCGGATCAATACTGGTTTCTGGGGCATTAGATTGGCCTCCAAAACTATCGGTATTGGTCTTGAGAAGCCTATCTATATTGATGGAAACTATAAGATGAGCCAAAGGATACTATCTGGAGCCGGACAGCTCGAACTATTTATTACGCACGAGGGCAAGGGCCTAGTGCAGCAGAGGCTCAATGAGCTTGGTGGGGACCTAACTTGGGATACTTTGGGTATGAAGGGCCTAGAGGTTGAACATCGCTCTGTCCTCTTCGTTGAGGGGCAGGGGTTGAAGGCCCATGGAGTAGGTATCTACCAGGCCTTTTGGACAGCACCCTCGGGAGTGACCTTAGGTATCTCTCTACAGGCTCCCAATAGATACGCCGAGTCTGCTCAGAAAGGATTCAATGAACTACTAGATAGTTTCTGCTGGGCCTCTCTAGCGGAGGACCCTGCGTTGAAGCGCTCGCTAGGAGGAATTTGGCAAGAAGTAGACACAGACGGCGCTAAGACCGGTGTAAAGGCTGTCTTCTCTCCGGAGGAGGTTGAGTTCGTCGCCGCCGATGGTTTTGTACAAAGCTCTAGTTTTGATACTAAAGGCGGCCGTCTCAATCTTTACGATGAAGGATTCTTCTCCACCTCCTACGGTGTCTCATTCTCTAGTGCAGGCATCTTTCTTAAACGCACCGGGGAAGTCTTTTCTTTTGTTCGTTAGGTGAGGGCAAGCCAACACGTCTATAGTTGGCGCTCCGGATAACTATCAATAGCGCTTAGGAAGGGGCTTCTAGATATGCTTGAACTTATATTTGAAAACGAGGATTCCCTTCCCCGCTCTAGCTTTGATTTAGGACATTTCACCATCAAGGGTAACAAAGGAGCGGTAACCTCTCGAAACCGCCGGCCAGACCAGAGTTTGATGGTATATCTAAGTTTGGATTCTCTACTTACCGCGGCCGCTAAAGTCCTTTCCTCGCCGATACCATCAAGCACGATGGTCTACGGGGTAGATAGTTCCTTTGATGTGCAGATAGATAGGCTAAGCCTGGGAGAGGTAACCATTTCTTTCCGAGGCCGCATTATCGCGGTGGTGGATGAGCAAAGCCTGGTTGAAGCGGTGGGCAGCTGCTTTCATGCGCTGATGTCTACAGCGCCACTACCTGTTTCAGAGGCAATTTATGGCGACTTGCAGACATCCTGGCAAGAGTTCGAGATCGCGACCAGGCAGACTATGAGGAACCAGCTTGTCGCTGCAGGTGGCGAGTCCATGGTCTGCGGTTTGGTTTTGGAGGCAGTACTGGCAGGTGAGGAAGATGCCTAGCGGATGGAGAAATTCGGGCCTAAGAGAGCCCAGAAATAAAAAAGCCGGCCAGAGAAAGCTCTCTAACCGGCTAATTGTATGGGCATAACTGGATTCGAACCAGTGACTTCCACCGTGTGAAGATGGCACTCTAACCGGACTGAGTTATACGCCCAACTCGGCCATCACTGCCTTGTTTGATTCCCGATGAAAAGAAAAAAATGCTCTGCCGGTGATTTTTCTGTTGGGTGCATCATGGCCTAGTACTTAACCCTAGCTAGGGTGGCCAGGCGGAGAGCCTACAAAAGCAAACTCGGTCACTTGAGTAGTTATATAGTGAGGGGCTGGGGTTGAGATAGATCTTGGCTCAGCTCATGCTCGAACACGGATTATGGGGGAACTATTGCATTCCAATAACTATTCACCAATACGCCTTTCTGAAGAGGTTCTCCGCTTTCAAAAAGTACACAAAAAATATGGTCGCCTAGCCATTCTTAATGGGTTGAGCCTGAGAGTCAGGAAGGGCGAGGTCTATGGCTTCTTGGGGCGCAATGGTGCTGGAAAGTCGACAAGTATCCGCATCGCCATGGGAATTTCTAAGGCTAATCAAGGCTCGGTAAAGATTCTTGGCGAGCATGTGGGCCCCAAATCTATCAAGGCTCGGCAAACTATTGGCTATGTGGCTCAGGAGCAGCACTTCTATGGATGGATGACGCCTTTGACTCTAGGCAAGTTTGTCCGGGGTTTCTATCCCAAGTGGGATGAGGCTGAGTATCAGCGGCTGATCAAGGTGATGGATTTGCCGGCTAAACGTAAGATTCAGACTTTTTCTGGAGGAATGAAAGCCAAACAGGCTTTGGCCTTAGCGCTGGCCCACCATCCTCAATTACTCATACTCGATGACCCTACCGCGGGGCTCGACGCAGTGGCACGGAGGGAGTTTATCGAGATGGTTCGCGACCAGGCTCTTAGCAGTCAGCGCACGACTTTCTTCTCATCTCATCTCATCGATGAAGTGGAGGCGGCGGCCGATCGCGTAGGAATTATCGAGGGCGGTAAAACTATCTATGAGGGATCCCTAGATAGTTTGCAGGGGTTGGTACTTAAATACCGCTGTCCCAGCGAATATGCTTTGGAGCTTCCGCCTTTGCCCGAGTCTTTTCAGCTCCTTGAACAAAGACAGGTTTCCGGAAACTTGGAATGGGTGATTAGAGCACAGCGTCCCGCTGACTTTCAGGCGATTCCTCTGCCTAGTCATTGGCAAGCAGAGGCAATGTCCTTGGAAGACATATTCATCTCTTTAGTAGCCAAAAGACTCGGAGATACTTCCTATGCGGGCCCTGTTTAGTATCATAGGCAAAGAGTTTAGACAGCACGGATGGGTACTGTTCGGGCTTGGGCTATTACTATTGCTTGGGATCCTGGTTATGGTGTCCCAGGCAAAGATTCAGACTGAAGTCGTCAGTCCTATGAAACACATTGCACCCTATGTAACTTTCTTTTTGGGGCTATCGGCGATGGTCTTGGGTAATCGTCTAGTCGTTCAAGAGTATCAAACCAATACTTACCGCTTTTTTGAAGCTCTTCCGGTACCCCGAGCGAGTCTACTTACCATCAAGTATCTACTAGGCTATTTCTTTTTGATCGGAGCTTGTCTCCTAGGCGTCGCGATAGCTTTTTACGTCTCTTATGAGAAGGAGCCAATATCTCCGTCTTTCGCGCTGCTGATAGTTAGCAAGTGTCTGGCATTTCTCTTCTTCGTCTGGTCTTTCTTCTTCGCCATGGGGCTGGTGGGTCGCTATCGCATTCCTGTCTATATTTTCTCCTTTCTCGCCATCTTGAGTCTAGATACTTTGACTGAGATAGATGTCAAACATCGGGGGCCCTTGGCTTTGATGGACGCCACCTCCCTGGCCACCGAAAGAAACTATATCCCCCTAGAAGACATGGTTTGGGCTGTGGGGTTGGGACTCCTCTTCGTCATAATATCTTATGGGTTGGCGCTGGTCCGGGAAGGTAGTTTTGTCGAGGTTTTATCTAAGAAGATGAGCCAAAGAGACAAGTCTGCGGTGGTTGTTCTTAGTGTCGCTTGGGCCGTGGCGATGACTATGGCTGACGCCAGAAAAACGAAGGAAGCCTATCAGTTCAAAGGGGACCATATCTACGTTAGCGAAAAGATTCCTCTGCAGATACTTTATCACGCCGACTTCTTTCGCAATGATGCCGAAAAGCTTGGTTCTGAGTTGGAGACTGTCCTGGTGGAGTTTCAACAAACCCTCGGACTAGATGGCCTACCGCAGCTGCGGATTACCCAATCTGTAGGCGGGGACAAAGGCTTCTTTCAGCAAGCAAAGCTGAAGAAGTCAGATGGTTTGTTGGTTCGGGCGAACTATCAGGAGCAAAACGAAGCTCAGCGCGCCGCTCTAAGTGCTTTCATGCTCAAGGCACTTCTACTAGAGCGAAGCCACCAACGAGCGGGTTTTGAACCTCAAAAATGGCTTCTCGATGGATTTACGCGATGGTTTGCTCAGCGCCATGGGAAGAAGGACCAAGCTTTAGAACAAGTACTTTTAGTTCAGGCTTTCGTAGCCAGTCCTTATCTCCAAGGGACTGAGCAATTGCGGTTTTGGAATACTACTCGCGAGCGTTTGGGGAATCGCACGGCCGAGGCTCTTGCCTATAGCTTTTGTGTCTACATTGCCCAAAAACAAGGGACTGAGGCTCTTCATAGCCTAGCCCGGGAACTATTTGGAAGAGATAGTTATCGTGATCTCAGGGAGGTTATCTATGTCTATAGACATCCTCTGGATGAGTTGTTGCAGAAGCACCTTGCTATAGGGGCTAATGAAATGCTCCAGGGCTGGCGAACTTGGTTGGGCAAGCAGGTGGAAAGAGATAGTTTGGCTAAACTCTTGGTGTTAATTCCGCGGCTTGAGGGACGAGTTGATGTCGCTAAGAAGGCGGGACTCATCCGTGAGGTGACCGCTTCCTTCCACCAGGCCGAGACAAGTACTACCTCTGTCCGCTGTCGCTTTTTGCACAGTCTGATTTCTCCTTTTGATTTCGAACTAAGCGCCGGCCGTCTGCAGGCGGAAGAGCGCCACTGTCAGACGCGAACGTCTACTCTGAGTCTCACGGGAGAATATGGTCCAGGTGACCGAGTTTTCTGGGCTCTAGAGTATGAAGTCGAAGCGCTTCCACATCCAGTGAGAATCTATTCCGGGCGCGAGGTGATCCGATGATTCCTCTGTTGCGCAAAGACTTCTATCTGCTGCGGTGGGTTTTGATGGTCACCATCTTACTGCACTGGATGGCTCCGATAATTTCGTTTTTCTTCGAGCGCGTTGATGAATCGACTTGGCTTACTATGCTTTCTTCTCTTGCAGTGGGAGGAGAGGACGGCTCTGTCTATATGCTGTTCCTTCTATCCTTCTTTTCGGCAGGTGCATTGTTTGGACGCGAGTTCGATGAAGGAAATATGGCCTTTATCTATACGCTTCCAGTCTCTAGGCAAGAGGTCTATTGGTCAAAAATTATCGCGCTGACAACTATTATCATCGGCGGTAATATCTCTGGAGTCTATCTGAGCGGCTGGGCAAGTTTACTGAATCCAGATAGTTTGGGTGGAAATCACTTTAATACTTCACTGGCGGCAAAATACTCGCTGCTCTCAAGTGCATTTATATTGATCATACTCTCCCATGGAGTTTTCTTTTCCTATCTTCGACGCTTTGGTCTCGTTCTCTATCTTCTTCTCTATCAAGCCATGAAGGTGCTCGAAAAGTGGTCGCCAGACACTGCGGTGCTATCTCCTGCGGAGTTGCTCCGGTTGGAGTATTTTGGCCAGGAGCTGCTGATTCCCATCCCCTTGCTCGCTGGACACTTGCTTTTCGCAGGGGGGATTTTGTGGCTCAGCTCTGTTCTTTGGACATCTTCTCCGGAGCGAGTCAGCGGATGGTTTCTTCGACTAGGAGAGAAGAAGTTAGGTAAAGCTTTACTCTGGGTAGCGGGTTTGGTTGTGGTGTCTCTTTCTATTTGGGTGGTCAAAGAGGCCATCGAGGATACTAATTCTGGCGATAAGAAAGCCGTGTCTTATGAGGAATCGAAGCATCGTCGCTATCAAAACGAATACTATCACTTTACCTATCCTGCTAAGTATACCCAGCGCTCCCGAGAACTCATGGAAGATAGCCCGCAGCACTATCAAGCGGTGCAAAAGTATCTTAATGCACGCACACTTCCTTTTATCGTCGCCGATCTGACCAGCGAGAGTAAGACTCATCTTGGGCTTGCGGGCGGCAAAAAGATCTTACTCAATATTCGGGGTTTAATACTTAGCGAAGAACAGCAAAGAGTTCTGATTCATGAAACGGCCCATGTTTTTCAAGATACGGAGTCTCGGCAACGCTTTGGTCGCCACTTTAATAGTACCAAGTTCTTTCTGGAGGGCTCGGCTACCTATGTCGCCGAAAAGTTAATTCCCGATGAGACATTGCAGTCTCTAAATCAGAAACTTGCGGCCTTGACATGGCGACGTCAGAAAATGCGTTTTGAAAAACTGGTAGACTTTGAATCTTTTAGGAAGAAGTACTCCGAGGAGTTGGTCTATTCGGTTGGGACTCTATGGACTCAGGCCCTAGTGGAGGAATGTGGCGACGGTGCCTTGGGGGACAGCTTTCGCGCTATCGGGCGGGAGGATGCTCCTCGCAGCCTCGAAGGCAGTGTTTTGTGGCAAGATACTTTACAAAGTATCGATTGTTCTCTTGAGGGCGTGAATGCTCGCTTCGAGACCCTGGTAGAAGAATATTCTGAAAAAAAGACAAAGCTCTTTCCCTTTCCGAAAATATCAGGCGGGCTGGTGTCGAAGAAGGATGGCAAACTCTATTTCAAAGCCTATTTAGACTTTGAGGGCAAAAGGGCTCTGCCGCATCGGCGTATCTATTGGCTAAGAGTGCGCAACAGCGCAGATATTCCGAGGTCCGGTTATCGATGGGTGAGGAGCACGCCGGTCAAAGAGGGAGACTTGGAGGTTGATTTTGAGCTACTTGGAGCCTCGGCCTATGGCCAGGTTTTTGAGTATCAGCTGGGCTACTCGGTCCACACCGACCTTGCGGCTAGATACTACGGACCTTGGCGCAAAGCAGATCAGGCGAAGGCAAGCTCGGACTAAGTCCCTAGCGTGGCCATGAATGTCCTTGATTTTCCGATTCTTTGGCGTTTGCCTGCGCAAGTCATGAAAAAGAACCCGGTAGAAGTGAAGCACGACCGTGACAACGGACGGATGATCATTAAATGGGACGATGGCTCACGTCTTCAGTATCCTTATGACGATCTGCACAATGCCTGTCCTTCCGCCACCTGCCGTGGTCATGGCGGGGAGAAGGAGCCACCTAATCTCAAGGGGCTTCAGCTGCTGCATATCGAAGAAGTAGGCAACTATGCCCTGCGTTTTCGGTTTACCGAGCCGGGCTGCAACGACGGGATTTACACCTGGGACTATCTCTTGGAGATTGGCCAAGATATGGTGGCCTAGCTCAAAGCTGGGTATAGTGGCGCCGATTTGAGTACTTGCAAGGAAACCAGCGGTATCCTCTTTCAGCGGCCCTGCAAAAATCCCGCTGAATTTCGCTGCAGTTTAACGGGGATGCCGATTTGCCGGGCGCACATGCGGGAATGGGAAGGGCAACCCGCCAGTCTCAGTGCAGTCCGTGAGGCGCTCAAGGAACGACGCTCTCGAGGCGAGGGTGGTACCGAAGGCTATCAGGACGATCCCTATTTCTTTCACTACTACACCGGTAGTTACGATGACTCCTACGACGCCTCGGACTATGAGCTTTTTGATGGAGCCGCCGAAGGCGCGGACTTTGGCGCCTTCGACGGAGATGGTGGGGCTTGGGAAGGTTCCTGAATAGTTATCGGGCCAGTTTAACCACTTCTTCTTCGTGATATCCCAGCAGATAGAGCACCGCATCTAAGTTGCGTTGATTGAGGCTGTATTCGGCCTGCTCCTGCACGGCATGCTTGGCGTTAAAAGCGATTCCTAGGCCGGCGCGATCGAGCATATCCAAGTCATTGGCACCGTCTCCAATAGCAATTACTTGGTCTAGGGAGATGCGTTCGGTTTGGGCCAAACTCTCCAATAGATCAGCTTTCCTTTGCCGGTTGACGATGGGCCCTACGACATCGCCGGTGAGTTTGCCGTCTTTGACCTCCAACTCATTGGCAAAGGCATAATCTAAACCTAGTTTCTGCCGCAGAGGCTCAACCACCTGAATAAACCCACCAGAAATCACCGCCAGGCGATATCCTAGCTTCTTGAGCGCTTTAACTAAGGTCTCGGCGCCCGGAGTGAGTTCGATACGGTTAGATACTTCCGCGAAGGCTGATTCGGGGGCGCCTTTGAGTTCCTTGCAGCGCATGCGCAAAGACTCATCAAAACCCATCTCGCCGTTCATGGCCCGCTCGGTGACCGCGGCGACTCGCTCATAGGCTCCGCATAAGCGAGCTAACTCATCGATCACCTCCTGTTTGATCAAGGTGGAGTCCATATCCATGATCACCAGGCGTTTAGAGCGGCGCATCAAACCTTCGGGTTGGAGAGCCAAGTCAACGCCGAGGGAGTTTTTCATGGCCATTAGCTCGTTGCGCAAACCTTTAGGGTCGGCCGTTTCGTCGCCACCCAAGGTGAGTTCGACGGCAGATAGTTTGGTGCGTGAGAGTCGCTCGATACGGTCGATATTGAAGCCGTGCCGCGCCGCAGCGGAAGAGGAGGCAGCGAAGACATCAGCGCCTAACTTCTCGCGTACGATGGTTACTGCCCAGCTTTGAGCCCTTTCCCGGATAGTTTGTACTTCGGGGCGTGCTTCGAAATCTATCTGGACACCTAACTCACGGGCCTTCCAGAGCAACTCCATTAGGATAGGGCGGGAGTCGGAAGGTTCGATCTCTACCAATAGATGAAGAGTGAGAAAGCCCTGCACCACAGCCTGCTCGATATCCAGCAGACTGACTTCGGATTGGGAAAGCAAACGGGTGAGTTCGGAAGTAATACCTGGTCGGTCCGGTCCGGCGACGGTAATAAGAATCTTTTTCTCGGGGCGAGCATCTAGGGTGTTCATGGCGCCTCTTGACGGCTGAGACGCTAACACGGGGCGTTAAAGGTGGCATCAAGAAGGGGCCCCACAAACGTGAAGCTGAGCTTCATGGAATCAACAAATCATTGAGATATTCATAGACGATGGTTCCGTTTACCATGCTTTCCATGTCCAAGCTGAGCAGATCGGAAATTCACCTCAAAGCACTTCGAGCCGCTGCGGCGGTCTCTCTCTTCGGCGGAACCTTGGCCTGTGGAACCGTCGATCCGCAGAATCTATCGCCTCAGGTCAGAGATACGGGGTCGGTCCAGAATCAATATGTACCAGACTCTGGAAGCCAAGTTGTTGTCGATTCAGGTAGCGACCCCGTGGATCTAGGAACCATGGTGCGCATGGATGCTGGCTTCGTAGACACCGGAGTGAGTCCCGACACTGGCACAGCTCAGCCGGATGCCATGGTGATGGCGGATATGGGAGTTCGGGTCGATATGGGCAATAGCGTAAGTGACGCAGGAACGCCCGATGCCGGAGCCTGCACTGGTTTTGACATCCAAACAGAGTGGGAAGCCTATGCCGAGTGCTGTCGGGAGCATAACTGGGATCCTTCCGCAGGCTGCTCCGCCTGGGGGCCTTCTGCGCCACCAAGCATGGTTGAGGTGGTCTAATGTTAGATCTTAGTCAAAGTATCAAAGGACATACTTTAGCCTTAGATTCCCTGCCTAAACTATCTGCGCTAGAACGGAACCTGGTTGAAAATACCTGGCGAGGAAGAATGGTTAATGAACATATTTCCTCGCGCGTTTTTGCAGGTCTCTTTGGTCAGCTGATGCAAGCGGGAATGAGCGATAAACTATTGCAAGGCTGCTCAGACATGATTGCTGATGAGCTTCGCCATGCCCGCCAATGTGCCGCAGTATTAGTTGCCTTAGGCGCTGATGCTCAAGCGGAGCTGCCTACTTTGGCGCCAGTGCCTAACCATGATGAAGTGAGTCGCTTAGAGGCCGTTTTGCGAAATGTCTTAAGTATCTGCTGTTTGAGTGAGACAGTCGCCGTTTCGTTGATTAATGCGGAACGACTCACTTTGACAGATAGTATCCTCGGTGATGTCTTGCAGAAGATTCTCGCCGATGAAGTTCAGCATGCGCGTTTTGGTTGGAAGATGCTGGAAGACATAGAGATAGATGCAGAAATGAAAGAGCGTCTAAGCAAGTATCTAAGAGTAGCTTTTCATTCCTTGGAGACGCATGAGTTGGCCCATCTATCTCCCGCGCGTCCGCCTTCGGAAGTAGCTTGCGCCCTTGGTGCCTGCGATGGGGAACAGGCCCGAAGTATCTATTTCGATACTATGAATTCCATCATCGTGCCCCGCCTCGAAGAGCATGGTTTTGGCGCAGAATGGGCCTACAAAAACCGCGGCCTCGCCTAGCTGTTGACCTCCGAGCCCTTCCCTGGCTCTATCTGCCCACGCCAATGTCATAAGTGACCTCACCAATCTTGTCCTTCAGCGCGGCTTTTATTGGCAAAGTCGGGCTATCTTTGTGCCTAGATCATCTAGGCCTCTGGACCCGTGGATTTGGTGAGGTCGGCGTCTATCTCCCCAAAAACTAAGTAGGTTGTCGCTTTTTCGCGTCCCCCGCAGAGCTGGAGTCTGTCTCCAGCTCGGGCAGGTCCACGTCGGTCTATCGGTCCGCGGGCTCCGGAAATGGAGTCTGTTTTGACCCTTTTTGCTCTGCCTCAAGCGGAACTTCTCCAGTTCGAAGTTCGCGCCCTTCGTACTCCCCATGTTTTCCGCCGTTGCGCGCGCTGCGACCAGCGCCGTCCCTTTGTGAGTAGTGAACGTTTTCGAGTTAATGCGCATCAGCGATTGCTCGATGTCTGGCTGATCTATCACTGTAATAGTTGTGGATTGAGCTGGAACGCAGAGATTCTCGAGCGTACACCTGCCCATCAGGTAGATAGTTTACAAGCCTATCTAGAAAACTGTTCCGCCCAAGCATGGCGTGAAGCCTTTGAGGTCAATACACTGCGAAGCCGAGGGTTACAGGTGGAAGCGGCGGTCCCTTATGAGGTGCGTTGGCGCAGCGAAGACCTGGCTCAAAGTGCCCTAGATCCTGGCCTCACCATCGAAATTCGCTTGGTAGATCCGGTGGAAGTCCGGCTGGATCGACTTTTGGCTGACGAGCTGGGATTTTCTCGCAGTCAGGTGAGTAAACTATCTAAGGAGGGTGTGCTCAGAGCAGAGTCCCGTGCGAAAAATCCCCTAAGAAGGGCTGCCTTTGACAGGCAGAAGGTATTTCTCCATCAGGAACTCTGTCAGAAAATGCTCAAGGCAGCGCCCAGCGATAGTTTGTTAGGACTTAGTTTGCGACGACTCGTTGGAAGCTAACCCGTACTAAGCGTAGTTCGCCTTGAAATGGGGCCAGGCCACGGTAGTAGCTGATGTATTGGATCAGGCCGTTGTCTTCGGCAAACTCAGGGTGCGCCAGCCCACTATAGGCCCAGGCCCCGCCATCGGTTGGGGCTTGGGCCTGGGCGAGTTCGGTTTCTTCCGACCAGGGGCCTTCGAGGGCAAGGGAAGTACGCATCATGATGCGGTTTTCTAGGTTCTTGGAATAGATGGCTACATAGCGCTGTAAAGCACTATTGTAGAATACACTCATCATCGTGGAGGCATCGAAAAGCTCCTTGGCTTTTCCAATAGTATGCCCCCAACCCTCTCCATCATAGTATTGCCAGAGGTTCCTTTGAAAAACCTTGTCAGTGGGCACTCTGGCTAACTTACAAGCTTTGCTTAAGCCTCCAGAGCATCCGTAACTATAGAGGTGTTCTCCCTCGATGATCGCTGCAGTACCAAAGGGCGGTTCGTCATTGCTAAAGAGGAGAGTTGGTTCTTCGAGGAATACATTTGCTTCTGGTCTTTGGGGACCGCTTTCTAAGCTATTCCACTCGGCCAAACCTACCCCCAAACTATGAAAGTTGAAGGGGCCGGGCTCACCGTAGATCTTAATGTAGAAGAGCAAGGCTCGATTTCGAGTGGAATCCCAAACTAGGGAGGCTGGCCATAATACTTTGCGAGCGCCACAAGGTTTTTCGAGACAGTTTTCTCCGGCATGAGCTTGGTTGAAGGCAGCTTCCTCAGTTGTGGGAGAAAATAGCTCTCGGGGGCTTCCATCTGCTCGGGTGGGAGTAACGAAGCCCGTAACCCCGTCTTGGGCGATAGTATCCTCGGTATAGGCAAAACTATTGTGGCGCCAACTGGAGCCTTCGCTATCAGCATTTTTGAGAATAGTATCGCCAAAGACCCAAACGGAGCGGTCAAAGATTCGGGCTGAATAGCCCCCATCTCGTCCCTTGATGAGTTCTGATTCAGGGAGAGTGCCGCGGTCTTGGCTGCTTATTTCGATATTTTCCAGGGGAGCATCAGCAGGGGTAGAGCTGCAGGCGGATAGATGACTAACTATTGAGCAGACGAGGAGGGCCGGCAGTTTCATGGGGCGAGTATGCCTGTTTTTTATGGCTTAGTCATGCTTGCGCTGAATGCGAGCGCCTAACTCAGCCAAGCGCAAGTCAATGCGCTCATAGCCGCGGTCTACCTGGTGGATGTTTTGGATTACTGATGTTCCCTCGGCGCAGAGGGCGGCGACCACCAGTGCCATACCGGCACGGATGTCGGGGCTAACTAGGTTTTGAGCGATGAGTGGAGAGCGGCCAGTGACCACCACGCGATGGGGGTCGCAAAGTATCAAGCGGGCGCCCATGGAGGCCAAGCGGTCGGTAAAGAATAGGCGCGACTCAAACATTTTTTCGAAGATGAGCACCGTACCTTCGGCCTGGGTGGCAGCGACGACTGCCAAGGAGGTGAGGTCGGCGGGGAAGCCGGGCCAAGGTGCGTCTTCTAGCTTGGGAATGGCTCCGCCTAGGTCGGGTTGGACGCGTAGTTCTTGTCCGCCGGGAACCATAATATCGTCTCCGTCTGCCCAGAACTCGATACCTAGTTTAGCAAAGGCGATGGCGGTGGCGCGGTGCTCCTGAGGGCGGGCCTTTTGGATGCGCAGCTCACCTCCGGTGACTGCGGCCAAAGTGATAAAGGAACCCACTTCGATATAATCAGGGCCTAGGGTGTATTCTCCACCGCCGAGGCTTTCTTGGCCATCGATAATAAGTTGATTAGTACCAATACCAGAGATCTTGCCGCCCATATTATTAATCAGGTGACAAAGATCCTGAACGTGCGGCTCACAAGCGGCATTGTCGATGATCGTTTGGCCTTCCGCCAATGCTGCCGCCATGATGGCATTTTCGGTGGCGGTTACTGAAGCCTCATCCAAAAAGATAGAAGTGCCTTGTAGCCGGCCGCGGATAGCAAAACTGAGGCGATGGGGGCTGGCTTCGATTTGGGCGCCCAAAGCCTTAAGAGCCAGAACGTGGGTATCTAGACGGCGGCGGCCAATAACGTCGCCGCCGGGCGGGGGAAGGTTGATATGACCTCTGCGTCCTAGCAATGGCCCAGCGAGCAAGATAGATGCGCGGATTTGTTTGCAAGTATCTGAAGTGGGTTGCAGATCGCGAAGATTGCTGGCCTTAAATGAGACACTTCCGTTGCCCAGCTGACTAACGGTGACGCCCAATTCGGTGAGCAGCTCCATCAATACTACAACGTCCCTAATCATCGGGACGTTGTGTAGAATAACTTCCTCGTTGCTCAGCAGCGTAGCCGCAATCAAAGGCAGAGCAGCGTTCTTATTTCCATTGGCGGTGATAGTTCCGCTAATGGGATGACCACCTTCTATTTCAAATCTTTGGTTAATCATGAGGACCTCAGTTGCGAATGACGACTTTGCCCCCGGCTTGGATAACTACCGAAGCCAATCCGTTCCCTACAGATACTTGATAGGGAAGGTTTGCGGGACGCATGGGAAGTTGGGGATGGGAGACAGCGACTCCAGCGCCACCAGTGGCGTTAATATTGGCGCTGATAGAATCGGGGATAGTTAGCTGGATGTCTCCTGAGCGAGTGCGAATCAAGGTATTCGTTGAGGGACTTAGCCGAGTGTCCACCAAAGCATTTCCGTTTTCGACGCCCACGGAAACATCGGCTCGTGCATCGACGATATTCACGTGGGTATAGGACTGAACCGAGATAGTTTCTCGCATACCAGTGACGTCGACGGTACCGCCTCTTTGGATCACGGTTAAATCCATGTCTGCTGGGGCTTCTAAAGTGAAACGGCCGCTAAGAAAACCCACCTTGGGCGGAGCGAGGGTCAATTTGGCTTCTTTTCCCTCCAAAGTTACTTCCAGCTCTGCTTCTTGAGCGATTCGCTCAGCGACGTCGGAGGCCGAGGCGGTGGCGGTAAGCTCAATTTTCGCGATCAGCTGATTTTGCCTAGGATTACCAGTGATCACCAAAGGCACCACAGTATCGATAGTTAGTTGGCTTTCGCGACTTAGACTCACGGTGGAACTCAAAACCCGCTCCGCTATGGTCAGAGGCTCTCCTTCGCAAGATAGATTGCTAATGGCTGCACCGAGCAGCAGGAGGGCGGTCATCAAAGTGGAGCGTCGATAATAGGAACCTGCCTGAGCCAAGATATTTTTCCCTTCGCTTGCTGGGCCTCTTCGTTTTTGCCGGGCAAGACCTCCTTGCCCAAGGACGCGAACAGTAGGAGGCTCCTGCCTTCCTATATGGCGCGGCGCAAGAACCAAAGCGAAGTCCCGCGGTTGATCGCCGTGGAGGGGCCGTTGGGGGTAGGAAAAACGACGGTGGCTCGGCACTTAGCCCAAGCACTTTCCGCTCGGCTGGTTGAGGAGAATCACCTCGAAAACCCCTTTTTGCAGAGCTTTTACAGCCAGGAGAAGGCGCCGGCCTTTCCAGCGCAGATGTACTTTTTGCTGGCTCGGCACAAGCAGCAGCAGGGACTTCGGCAGGGGGAGTTATTTTCTCCCGCTACGGTCTGCGACTACCACTTCGCCCGAGATCGTATCTACGCCCTATGCAACCTTAACCAGGCTGAGTTTGCCCTCTATGACCGGATTTACGGCCTTCTTTCCCGGCAACTGCCCCAGCCAGACCTTGTAGTCTACCTCCAGGCTCGTCCTCAAGTGCTACTAGAGCGCTTGCGTTCCCGTGGGCGAGCATTCGAGCGCCCGATTACTTTGGAGTACGTCGAGCGTGTCTCCGAGGCCTACCACGAGTTTTTTAGCCATTATCCGGGCCCACTACTGACAGTTAATGCGTCTGAGGTAGATTTCTCCCAGCGAGAGGACGTTTTGGTGGCTCTGACGGAGCAGCTACGGCGGGTGGATGACGGAACGGTGCATTTTGTGCCAGAGATAAGGCGTTAGGATGTCTCTCGGGCTGAAGGCGTTCACCTTTTTTGAGGGAATGACCTAAGAGTTGGCTCGGGAGGCCGATGTAAACCCAATGAATCTCGGACGGAGCGGCGACCTTCGGGCGTCGACTTTGTGAGGTTTTGTCATGAGCACACAAAAAGATCCTCAAAAGGCGCCTAAGAAGGTCACCGCCACCACCCTGCAGAAGATGAAAGTCAAGGGTGAGCGCATTAGTATGGTGACTGCCTACGACGCTACTTTCGCTCGCCTGGTTGAAGAAGGCGGCGCTGAAGTCATTCTGGTGGGTGATTCCCTCGGAATGGTAGTTCAGGGAGAAGACAACACCCTGGGCGTGACCATCGAAGACATCATCTATCACTCCCGAGCTGTCAGTCGCGGGGCTAAACGGGCCCATATCGTGGCGGACATGCCTTTTATGTCCTATCAAGCCGACCCCTTAGACGCGCTGAAGAACGCCGGCCGCTTGATCAAAGAAGGTCAGGCCCACGCGGTGAAAATGGAAGGCGGCAAAGAGCTGGCTCCGATTATTCGCCCCTTGGTGCAAGCAGGCATTCCGGTGATGGGCCACCTTGGGCTCACGCCTCAATCCATCCACGCTATGGGTGGTTTTAAGGTCCAAGGCCGCGAAGCCGAAGCCGCCGCGCGTATTCTGGAAGACGCCAAAGCTTTGGAGGCTGCGGGCGCCTACGCGATAGTTCCCGAAGGTATTCCGGTAGAACTATCCCGAGTGATTACTCAGGCCCTATCTGTCCCCACTATAGGTATTGGCGCTGGTATTGAATGTGATGGTCAGGTTTTGGTGATCTACGATCTCCTAGGCATGGACCTTAGCTTCAAGCCCAAGTTCGTCAAACGCTTCGAAACCTTGGGCAAAACTATCCCAGAGGCGATGCAGAGCTATACGGATCAAGTTAAGTCAGGCGAGTTTCCCGCGGAAGAGCAGACCTTTCATACTAAAAAGCAGCTCTTTGGTCCTCGGGAGTTGGTAATGCCTGCTCCGATAGATGTAGAAGAAGAAGACGGCATCGGTGGTCTTCACGAAGTTCCCATGTAGATAGTTCCTACCTATTATTGCAGCGTTTTCTTGCTCTGCTGTACCTCTTTAGCCAATCGGTCACAATCTACTGCCACTGCTATCTGCCCTGATGGAAGGATACTTGTGCCGGCTACCCCGCGCATCTTATTGAGTGGTCCTAGTAGTGGCTGTAGGCTCACTTGGCCGGTGCCCAATAGTTCATCGACGGGAATGGCTAGCTCTAAGGTTGCGGTTTGGATTGCAATAGTTGTAGCCTTGGTAAGATCGTAGTCCTTCGGCCTAGGCAGTCCATAGAGATCTTCCAGCCAAACCACCGGAACGGTGCGATCTTCTATATTGAGATAGTTCTGACGGTTCGCATTGCTGTGGTGAATCTGATTTTGGGTGGGGCGGAAGATCTTATTGATGGAAGCCAGCGGGATGACAAAATAGATATCTTGAACTCGGACCGAGATGCTGTAGGTGAAGGCTAGGCTCAAAGGCAGATGAATAATGAAGTTGGTGCCTTTTCCAGGGGTGGTTTCTATCTGAATCCGCCCTCGCAGTGAGCTTACTTCAGTTTGGACCACGTCCATGCCTACGCCACGGCCGGAGAGGGCAGAGACTTGGTCGGCGGTGGAGAATCCCGGGTGGAGGATCGCCTTCCAGATAGTTTCATCAGGAGGTTCGGCGTTTTCGGCGAAGATTCCCTTACCTCGGGCATGGTTGAGGATCTTCTCGCGATTGAGGCCTGCGCCATCGTCTCCGATAGTGAGCTGAACTTCATTACCGTTTTGGATACAGTCCAAGCGGATAGTTCCTACTGGATCTTTGCCCACGGCCTTTCTGGCGTCGGATTCTTCCAGTCCGTGGTCGGCGCAGTTTCTCACCAGATGCATCAACGGGTCCGCTAGGCGATCGACCACTTGCTTGTCGAGCTTAGTTTCCCCTCCTGATACTTCTAACCGCAGTTCTTTGCCTGTCGCTCGTTTTAGTTCCCTAACTAATCTGCGCATACGTGTAGATAGTTCCGAGGCTGGGACTAGGGCCAGTGAAGAGGAGGAGTCGCGAAGGTCCTGCATCAGGCGTTCAAAGCGGTGATAGTCGCTCTTAGAGATACTATCAGCTGCTTTGTTGAGCAAAGCTCCCGCAGCTAGGCTGAGTTCACCGACCAAGGTAATCAGGGTTTGGATGTTATCGGTGGGAACACGAATATGGTTGACCGGGGTCTTTGGGGCTGAGTTTGCCCCTGCTGCTTGGCTGGGAGCAACGATCTCTGGTTCATCTACCTGCGGCTGCGGCGTTTCCTTGGTCGGGCCTGTGGTCGGTTCGGGAGTAAGGCCCAAATCGATCATAGATATCTCAAGATCTATGTCGTCGACCTCATCGAAAAGGAAACCGCCCGCCAGTTCTTCAGGTAATTCGTCATGGACGTCTAGACCCTCAGAGCGCTCCTTATAGAGCTTTCTGAATACTTCCACCAAGTGCTGAACCTTGTCCGGCGAAGGAGGAGTTTGGGTCGCAAATAGTTCCTGAGTGAGACTCCTGAAAAGATCGAGAGATTGAAGCAAGGCTTCTAGGCAATGGTCGTCGAGGGAGATGTCGTGGTCTCGAGCGAGCGAAACCAGGTCTTCAGCAGCGTGAGCCAAGGCCTCGCAGGCTTTGACCCCCACCATGGCTGAGTTGCCCTTGAGGGAATGCAGACTCCTATACAGGGCATTGATGGCATCTGGGCTAAACTCACGGTCCTCGTGCTCCATCAGCAACTCTTCCATTTGATAGAAGTTTGCCTCGGAGTCTTCAGCATAGGACTGGAGTAACTCAGTATTTAGTTGGGGGCCGGCCATGCTTAGTTTCCAAGAGAGCTATCAGTCCCCTGTAATAGTTTTTGAGGGTTGAGCATTAGTTTGAAGCCGTGCGCTTCTTTGACCAGGTTGGTGATGAGTTCTTTTTGTGCTGAGTTGAGTTTGATATCGCCGAGAGGCTCTAGATTCTCTTCCTCGATCTGTTGAACGGCATCTATAGCATCGACTCTGAGGGCGATAGTTACTTCCTCTTCACGAAGAACTAAGAGTACCGAGCGTTTGGAAGTGGCGCCTTCGGGGCATTCAAAGAGTAAGCCCATATCAAAGACTGGTACCACCCGGCCGCGGAGGTTGATGGCTCCCAGGATATGATTAGGTAGGCCTGGCAGCATCATGATGGGTTCCATACGAATAACTTCGCTGACCCACCGAATGCCTACTGTGTAACTCAGGCTACCGATGGTGAAGCAGAGGCATGTATTCTCACTACTTGCCTCACTCTCCAACGCCGACAGCAACTCTGCACCTGACGTTTGCACTAGTTCCCCCAGGCAGAGTCATCGGCGAAGAACCGGGGACTTCAAAAGTGATGGTCACTTTCCCTAAATGAATGAGCAAAATGAGAGCTGTGCCTAGTTTATGGTGGGAATTGGCGCAGGCTTTGCTGGGGAACTATCTAGAAATGATAGTTTTGCAGAAGGAAGGACTGAATTAGTTCTTAAAAATGTAATCAGGGGCGGCGCCAGCGTGGCATGGAATACAGCCCATGGTGCCACCCAGGCCTACTTCGCCGGCCAGCTTTATGTCAGCGGCGTTGGCGTCGATGGTGCCGTCGGGGCTGAACTTAGCGTAGAACCAGTCATACTGACCGGGTGAGTAACCTTCGATGCGCTTCATTACGGTGATGGCGGCGGGGGTGCTGGTGGAGGAGTTAGACATGTGGTTCTCCTTCACGACGATGGTGCCAAAAGGCAGGGTAGCTTCGTCCGCAGCGCCAGTGTCATTGATGAAGATCTTGGCGAAGTTGCCGTGAGGCGCGGCGCTGGCCTGGAAGTCGGCGTTGCCTTTGATGCCCTTCCATTGGTCGTAGCCTTGAATTTCGCTCCAAAGCTCATTGGCCAATTTGATGTCTGACTCACCGCCGAATGGCTGAGTCTTAGGCTCGTCCTCGCCGCAAGCGGTGGCGAGTAGGCCGGCGGCCAGAAGTGCAATTCCAGTTTTGAGGATTCCGTTGTAACCCATGCTGTCTCCCTTTTCCCGGTAAAGAGTGTGTGTGCAGGCCGGGAAATGGCCTCAACTACGAGGGAGCCCGCGCAATCGTTACCGCCTTTTTCCCAAAAAGCTGCCGGGTAATTGGGACTATGTAGAGGGTTTATCATAGTAAAAATATCTGGAAAATGGGCGAAATACTGCCGAATTTGCCGCTGGAGGGCGCCTCCGCCCACTACCTGAGACCTTTTGAGCGGCGAGTAAGATGGACAGGCCGTTTCCAACCTGGCACCGCATGGACATGCAGCGGTTCGAGGCTATTGCTCCCTTCAAAGCCTATCTGCGGGCGCACCAAAATCAGGGGCTGCGCATCGGCTTAGTGCCTACTATGGGGGCGCTACACGAAGGCCATTTGTCTTTGGTGGCTAAAGCCAAGGAGGCCGGGGCGGACGTAGTCGCCGCTTCGGTTTTTGTAAATCCCAAGCAGTTTGGCCCTGGTGAAGACCTCGATAAGTATCCACGAGATTTAGAGGGGGATGCGGCCAAGCTGGCCGAGGCCGGCTGTGACGCCATCTTCTATCCCACGCCCAAGATGATGTACCCCGCTGGATTTCAAAGCGAGGTGCTGGTGGAGAAAGCGACCGGAGTGCTTTGTGGTGCTAACCGGCCGGGACATTTCGCAGGGGTGACCACGGTGGTGATGAAGCTCTTTGGCATCGCCCGACCCGATTTAGCGGTATTTGGCGAAAAGGACTTTCAGCAACTATCGGTGCTGCGGATTATGGCCCGGGACCTCAATCTAGATGTAGAAGTGGTGGGTGCGCCGTTGGTACGAGATGAAGATGGCGTGGCGTTGTCCTCGAGGAACCAACTATTGAGCCCCAAAGAGCGAACCGAAGCCCAGGCGATCCACCGCGGTCTTAGGGCCGCCAAGGACGCATATGAGGCTGGAGAACGCAGCGCAGACAGTTTGTTGAATACGGCCCGAGAAGTTATGCAAAGCGCAGGTTTAGAGCCTCAGTATTTGGAACTGAGGTCTTATCAAGACCTCACCGCACTTGAGCGCGCAGATAGTCCCGCGGTGATCTTCACTGCGGTACCCCTGGGCCCCACCCGTTTGATAGATAATATGATTTTGAGTCGAGCATGAAAAAATCAGATAAGAATAAGGCCGTACCAGGCCAAAAGATGATCGCCAAAAACCGCAAGGCGCTCTTCAACTATGAAGTCGTCGACCAGGTGGAAGCGGGTATGGTGCTTAGAGGAACCGAAGTTAAGAGCCTACGAGACGGTAAGGTTCAACTATTGGATTCCTATGCCATGGTGCAAAATGGAGAAGCCTATTTGCACCATCTACACATCTCCGAATACGAAAATGGAACTATCAATAACCATGAACCTATGCGAGTGCGTAAACTATTAATGCATCGTCATGAAATAGAAAAGCTACATACCAAGGTTCAGGAAAAAGGCTTCACTTTGATTCCTTTGGAGCTTTACTTCAAAAACGGTCGGGCAAAAGCCAAGATTGGCATCTGCAAAGGTAAAGCAACCCACGACAAACGGGCCTCGATTCGTGAGCGAGACGAAAAGCGTGCTCAAGCTCGAGAGTTAGCTGGGGATTAGGACGTATCAGCAGTGTGGTCGATAGTTCCCATGCTGCTACTAGCGGCGCCAGCGACCGGGGCTGAACAGTGCCCGGTGCCGGCGACGCAAAGTTCGTCGGTTGCTCAAGCCCTGATCTATAGCGCCCAAGGTCTAGAGCTACTTACCCGCGGACAGCAAAAAGAAGCTACAGCCTGCCTTAAACTATCCGCTCAACTCTCTCCATCAGACCCCGCCTCCCATTATGAATATGCCCTGGCTCTTGCCCAGATTCGTGACTTTAACGGGGCTCTAGATAGTTTAAAGAAAGCTCTAGACCTTGGTCAAAATACCCGCTCTGCTTTTCTATTGCAGTCGGTATCGTTCTTTGAGCTGGGGCAAAAGGAGGCTGCCTTAGAAGCTGCTCTTAGAGCGGGCGGATTTGATGGCGCGCTGGTGGCTACCCTTTTAGGGGATGAGGCATCGGCCTATAGTTTAGGTCAGTGGGTGGAAGAAAAGTCCCGGCAAGGGATGTTTGCTGCCATGGCTTTGGGGCTACATCAGGCTCAAAAGCGCCATCTTCTGGGGGCTAGGCAGCTCAATCAGGTAGCCTTGGCTCAAGCTCAGAATCTATCTATGTCTCCGGAGTTTCACGCGGTCAGACAGTTTGAGCTAGGCCTACGCAAACAGGGGCCTCTAGACTTCAAAGTAAGTTTGGGTGCTTTTTTGGGCCACATTAGTAATCCCCGCTATTTGGCCCAGCCGCAACGGGAACAACGAAACTCTTTGGCGCTCCAGCTTCAAGGCAAGACCGACCTTATTTGGACCGCAGATAGTTTTCTGCTGAAAACCGGGCTCGGATATGGGCAGCAGCTGATGCTTAATAACCGGGAACTATCGCCTAACTTAGATCTCAATCAAATAGAGTATGATTTTCAAGTAGCGGTCCCCCTCAGCAAGAATCCTTATGCGGCCCAGCTTCATTTCAACGGTCAATGGGTCGGAATCTGGAATCACGAGTTTGCGAACCATCTCGGCAATCTATTCGAGGGCGGTCCCGGCCTGGTGATGCAGGTGGCTAGTGGCTTAGAGCTAGATATCGCCTTGAGCGGGGTGGTGAATAACTTAGAGCAAAGTCTCTCGGCTTCTGGCAACCCCTCTGCTTTGGATAGAAACTCAGTAGGTCAACGAGTGCGCATGGGTTTGCATCTCAAGCGTTCTCAGATCTCGGCTCGGCTCGATGGCCTTTTCGTACACGATGAATCCAAGGGCGCTGCTTTTGATAGTTCCGGTGGAGGCCTTTCGGGGCGTATTGTAGCCCAGGCGACCAAAGACATTAGGCTTCATACCGCCGTTTCGGCGATTTTGAGGCGCTTTGGTCCCATCGGCGATCAAGGAGTCGTGGGGGCGGCGGCCTTTCGTGATGAACTGCGGCTTTCTGCCCAGCTAGGGGTGATGGTTCGCCTCAACGAATTCACTGAAGCGGTGATTCAAGATACTTGGGTCGACAATATTGCTCGCGACCAACATGGATATACTCACAATATATTGAGTCTAGGAGTATTAATGCGATGGGACTAATCTTCGGCATGATGCTCTTGGGCGCCACGCCTCAATTGGAAGGGGTCATTCAAGTAGCGCGAGGTCCAGTTTTCCTGAAAAACGGACAAGAGGCCGCTTCGGGTACACTGGTCTATTCTGGGCAAGGTCTCAAGGTACAGCCTGGGGCTTGGGCTCAGTTCCGTAGTACTCAGCAGGGGAGTGTTGCTCTGTCCTCAGGGACCAAGTTGGCCTTCAAAGAGGGGCTGCGGCTGCTATCAGGCAAAATTTGGGTGCAGACCTCCCTGAATGCACCTATCTGGAAGATAACTACTCCAGATGGGGCCTTGGAACTATCTCCGGGAACCTCTTTGGTGGTCGAACTCAACCCTCAAAGAGGGACTTCTTTAGCAGTGGAGCAGGGCCAGTTGTCGGTGGCAAAAAAAACGCTTACAGCAGGGCAGACTTTGGAACTTAGTTTGGGCAAGACTTCGCTAATTCGTGCCGGCGGTCAGGGGCACTTTCAGCTGGTACGAGCTGAAAAGAATGAAGGTCTCGGGGATTTGGTGGGGCTGAGAGCTTTTGTTCTTCAGCGTATTTGGGCCCAGACCGAAACTATCCCTTCCACGCAAGAAACCTCGGAGATGGTGACCACCGGAAACTGGGCTCAAGCTAGTCAAGGGAATTTGGGCTGGCTTTTGGAGCTTGGGCTGCGTCCACCACCGTTTTTTGATTCCGAAGTACCTCGGCCCGGTCCTAATGTAGAGATCGAAGTCGTGTTCCCAGGACGTTGAGATGCGCTATTTATCTTTACTGACCGCTTTGTTGGCTTTTTGTCATGGTTGTGGCGAGTCACTTTCTTACCGGCAAGTATCAGTGGCCTTAGGCGACGTTCCTGAAGAGGTCGAACTCATCTCCGTCTCGGTCTTTCGTGCTGATTCTCAGAGCTTTGTCACCAGTGCAACTATCTCGGCGCCGGCGACTCGGCTGGCATTAGGTGTTCCCGCTGAGCGTCCTCTGGAGTTTCGCATAGTGGCCCGGACCAATCGTCCTGGACCGCAAAGTATTGGCGGAACTATGCCAGCTTATGCCAATCGCGTTTTGCGAACTATTCCTTTAGGCAGTGAGCCGGCCCAGGTGCGCTTGGCGGTGCAGCCTGCAGGAGTATTGACGGTAACTTTGCCTCCAGGGCCTCAGTTGGTTTCTCAACGAACCCAGTTGGTGTTGGAACCTACTTCAGGAAACCATCCGCCGGTACTTTTGTGGGTAGAGAATACTCGAGTGCGCAACTCATTTAGCGTGGTCTTACCTCAGGGGTACTATCAGGCCGATGTTCGCGAGAAGGATAAAGACGAACTATTAGTACCTAGCGGAAAAGGTATCTATGTCGGTGCGCAGTTGCATAGTTTGGCTGAGCTAGAACTCACCAACTACGAAGAGACCAGACCGGGGCAGGCGGTAGAGATTCAGTTGGTACATACTTCGTCTACGCCAGGCTTGGTGCTGACTTCGACGGTGCCCCTTTCCCAACAAGTCTCCCTGGAGGCTTTGGTGAGTCCGGGGGCGGAGCTGAGGGAGCAGCCTGAAGAGGTTGAGTTACAGTTCAACGCTGAGCCTCAGGACTTGCTGCTAGAGCTTCCGCTGCCACCCACGGAATTACCGGGGGAAATTTCGCCACTACTTTTTGAGGAAGACGCCCAAGGGCGTCTGGAAATTGTAGCCTCCGCTCGTTGGGGGGAGCGGGTGCTAAGTGGCCAGCTTCATTTGGAAGTTCGCCCTCAGGCTCTGGTGCCCGAAAAAGAAACTCAGTTGCGACTCAACATCGGGCGGCTTCGGGCGTTAGAGAAGCGAGGCACGCTGACGGTGGAGTTACGCGATCAGGATGGGCTTTTGGCGACTGAAGCGGTGGGAGAGATAGATCTGTCCCAGAGCGATCCCTTTATCTATTTCGAAGGCCCTAGTCTAACTGAGTTAAGTACTGCCTCGCTAGGTCGTTTACAGGTTCCTTTTCGCTATCCTTCTGCGCCAGAGGGACTTCCGGTGGTGCTTAGGGCTCGATATCGTTCGACTATCGACCAAAGAGTGCTTACGTCTACTCTCACCTTGGGCGCCAAGCTATGAAAAAACTCTCCTATCTATTGGCCACAACTATCTTGATGCCCGGTTTGGCTGCGGCCAAAGGCTTTGTGAAGAAGTCCCTTGAAGTTCCAGGCCAGACTCGAGCTGTGACCTATGGTGACTTGAATGGCGATGGTTTGCTCGATTTGGTGGTGAGTTATCGGCGCGGAGCGGGGCCGAGCACCAAGCGGCTTTTGGCGGTTTTTTTAAGAGAGGGCAAAAACTATCCCAAACGGCCCAATTTCCTGATTCGAGCCCCCCGAAATGCTTCGGTTTTTGACCTCGGTGATGCTTTAGGTGGCTCGGCAGATGAGTTGGTGTATCTCACCGCAGGTG
>SPJK01065251.1_pt1 | contig 32675 bp, 32 predicted proteins | sample 3741771 | NCBI WGS metagenome assembly SPJK01 (sample SAMN10925997, study PRJNA522277) | cold seep metagenome | isolation source: Elba SIP-enriched marine methane seep metagenome, extraction at timepoint T2 | place: Italy: coast of Elba, Mediterranean Sea
GACGGCAAAATCCGCATCCCTCTGAACGAAGAGGGCGAAGGCGGCAAAGGCCAGATCGAGGAATTCCTGCGCGAGTTCAACGGCGAAGGCATTCAGCACATCGCGCTGATTTGCGACGACCTGGTCGCGTGCTGGGACAAGTTGCAAAAGCAAGGCGTGCCGTTCATGACGGCGCCGCCCGAGACCTATTACAAGATGCTGTCGGAGCGACTGCCGGGGCACGGCCAGCCTGAAGGCGAACTTAAAACGCGCGGCATCCTGCTGGATGGCACCACCGAAGGCGGCGAACCGCGTCTCCTGCTGCAAATCTTCGCCCAGCCGCAACTCGGACCCGTATTCTTTGAGTTCATCCAGCGTGTCGGCGATTACAAAGACGGCTTCGGCGAAGGCAATTTCAAAGCCTTGTTCGAAAGCATCGAACGTGATCAGGTCGAACGCGGAGTATTGGCGGTCGAGGAGCCAGCTTGATGAAAAGAATGTCCGGTGGCGCGATATTGCTCTTCATTATCTTTGTCGTCGCCGCGATGTTCTTGAAGAACCGCTTTTTTGAGTTTGAAGGTCCGAGCGATATCATTGTCAGCGCAGTAACTGGCGCGGTTGGTGGATTGATCGGCGCACTCATCGGCATCACCCTGTTCCCCAAGAAGGGAGACGAGAATGACTGAAGCCCCTAACCTGCAAGGCGTGCATCACGTCGCCTATCGCTGCAAAGACGCCAAAGAGACTGTTGAGTTCTACAACCAGGTCCTCGGCATGGATTTCCAGTTGGCGATTGCTGAAGATCATGTCCCATCGACGGGTGCTTATGACCCGTACATGCACATTTTCCTCGATGCCGGAAATGGCAACGTTCTGGCCTTCTTTGAATTACCGGAACAGCCCGACATGGGCCGCGATGAGAACACCCCGCAATGGGTGCAGCACATCGCGTTCAAAATCGGCTCTATGGAAGAATTACTGGCCGCCAAGGCGCGGGCTGAAGCGCATGGCCTGGATGTGCTTGGTCCAACCCATCACGGCATTTTCAAGTCGATCTATTTCTTCGACCCGAGCGGTCACCGCCTGGAGCTTGCCTGCGATATCGGAACCCCCGATCAGTATGCAGAACTTAAGCGGGTGGCGCCTGAAATGCTCGAACAGTGGAGCCAAACCAAAAAAGCGCCGCGCCATGCCGCCTGGCTGCACGAAAAGATCGCTGAGGAAAGCTAGACCATGAAACTCGCCACCCTGAAGAACGGCACCCGCGACGGGCGTTTGGTTGTTGTCTCGAAAGATCTCACCCGCTGCACGGATGCCGCGCGGATCGCACCGACATTGCAGGCCGCACTGGATGATTGGGACAGCGTTGCGCCGCGTCTCGCGCGCATGGCTGAAGGCGTGGAGCTTGGCTCTGTGCCCTCATTCCGTTTCCACGAGCGAGAATGTGAAAGCCCGCTGCCGCGCGCCTATCAATGGGCTGACGGCTCGGCCTATATCAATCATGTAGAACTGGTTCGAAAAGCCCGCGGTGCGGAAGTGCCGGACAGTTTTTATGACGATCCTCTGATGTACCAGGGCGGTTCTGATGCGTTCCTCGGTCCGCGGGATGATATCCCGCTCGGCGATGTCGCCTGGGGTTGCGATATGGAAGGCGAAATCGCGGTGATCACTGATGATGTGCCGATGGGTGTCAGCGAGGCTGAAGCGGCCGATCACATCAAGCTGATCATGCTGTGCAATGATGTTTCCCTGCGCGGACTGATCCCGCCAGAGCTCGCTAAGGGGTTCGGTTTCTTTCAATCGAAACCCCCAAGTGCCTTCACGCCGGTTGCGGTTACGCCGGATGAGCTTGGCGCGGTCTGGAAAGACAATCTCGTCCACTTGCCGCTGCGCGTCGATTTCAATGGCGAGCCCTTTGGCCGCGCCGAAGCGGCTGAAGATGCGACCTTCTCGCTGGCCCGTCTGGTCAGCCATGCCGCCAAGACGCGGCCGCTATGCGCTGGAACTGTGATCGGGTCGGGAACGGTTTCAAACAAGGGGACCGACGGCGGCCCTGGCAAACCCGTCAGCGAAGGTGGCCTCGGCTATTCCTGTATCGCCGAGATCCGGATGATCGAGAAGATTAGCAGCGGTGAGTTCAAGACCCCGTTCATGAAAGCCGGCGATTCCGTGCGCATCGAAATGGTCGACGCGGACGGAAAATCAATTTTCGGCGCGATCGAACAAAACGTGGTGGCGGTTTAGCGCTTACCGAAACGCGGCTTGCAAAGCGGTCAATTTGTCAGCGCCTGGATTGATCTCTGGATACGGGATCTCATTCAAGGGCCGCGTTTCCATGTTCTGCGTCTCGTGCAGGTCAGGCTGGTTTTCGTCGATATAAAGCAGACCCGTCAGGATCTCGTTCGCAGTGTCGCTGGCGACCACGCGATTGAACGCTGCGCCGCGATCGGTCGGATCATAATCGGCGTCGATTTTCCGCAATTGGATGTAACCGCCATCATGCAGTTCAACCGGCATCATCTCGCCCTCATCATAGGCCGCAACGATTTCCTCGCTCGGCGGGATGTAGTCGGCGTGCACCGCCTTGGAGTAAAATTCGTAGGTGTGCGCGTAGGATTTAGTTGATCCCTTATGGTCGTTGAAACTGACGCACGGGCTGATCACGTCGATGATTGCAAAGCCTTTATGCTTCAGGCCGGCCTTGATCAGCGAGACAAGCTGCTTGCGGTCGCCAGAGAAGCTGCGGGCGATAAAGGTGGCGCCAACAGAGAGTGCAAACGCCACCGGATCGATCGGTGAGAACTCATTCGGCACGCCCTTTTTCGGCAAAGACCCAAGATCAGCGGAGGCGGAAAATTGCCCTTTGGTGAGACCATAAACGCCATTGTTTTCAAGCATATATAGCATATTTACATTGCGCCGCATGGCGTGCGCCATCTGGCCAAGCCCGATGGAAAGGCTGTCGCCGTCGCCCGAGATGCCAATGGTCGGGAGATCATTGTTGGCTGACAGCGCTCCTGTCGCAAAGGAGGGCATGCGTCCGTGCACGGTATTCGCGCCGTGCGAGTCGTTCATGAAATAGCTGGTCGTTTTCGACGAGCACCCGATCCCCGAGATTTTCAGTGCCCGGTGCGGCGGGATGGAGAGTTCATAGAAGGCACGCACAATCGCCGCTGTCACGCTGTCATGACCACAGCCGGCGCAGAGCGTCGACATGTTGCCTTCGTAATCGGCGCGCGCGAGGCCGAGCGCGTTTAATGGCTCATTCGGGCGGCGGATCTTTGGTTTAAGGAAAGAGGTCATGCGATTTTCCTCAGTTTGATCCGTTTCATCAGCTCATCATAGACGAAGCGATAGTTCAGTGGCTCGCCAGAATAGTGCAGCACAGGCGTCAGCTTTTCGCGCGACACTTTGGTCTCGTTCAGAAGCAGGCCGTGAAGCTGCGCATCTCGATTCTGTTCAATCACGAACACTTCGTCATGGTCGGCGATGAAGGCTTCAACCTCATCGGTGAACGGGAAGGCGCGGACCCGCATATAGTCGACCGGCATGCCGTCCGCTTCGAGTCGCATACGCGCTTCGCGAACCGCGGCGTCGCTTGAGCCAATGGCTATGATGCCCTGACGTGCTGACCCGGTTGCCTTGTGTACAATCGGTGCGGGCACAGCGGTTTTCGCGCTTTCCCACTTGGCGTGGAGGCGATCGACGACTTCCTGATACTCATGGCCCAGTTCCGTATAGCGCGCATGCTTGTTGTGACCCGAACCGCGCAGGAAGTAAGCGCCTTTCGGATCTGTGCCAGGCAGCGTGCGATACGGAATGTGATCGCCGTCAACATCGAGATAGCGCGAGAAGGACTCCATCCGCGAGAGATCATCTTCAGACAGAACCTTGCCGCGATCGGGGACATAGGTGTCATCCCAGGTCAACTCATCGACCATCCAGTCATTCATGCCAATGTCGATGTCCGACAGAAAGAAAACCGGGGTCTGGAAGCGCTCGGCGAGGTCAAATGAACGGACCGAGAAGTCGAAACATTCGTTCGGGTCAGCGGGATACAGCACGATATGTTTGGTGTCGCCGTGTGAAGCATAGGCGCAGGTCTGGATATCGCATTGCTGTGTGCGGGTCGGCATTCCGGTCGACGGGCCGGTGCGCTGAATGTCGAAAAACACAACCGGGATCTCGGTATAATAAGCAAAGCCGATCCACTCGCTCATCAGCGAAATGCCGGGACCTGAAGTTGGCGTGAAGGCGCGTGCGCCATTCCACGCAGCCCCGATGATCAGGCCAGCGGCCGCAAGTTCGTCTTCAGCCTGAATGATGCAGTACTTGTTCTTACCGGTCTCCGGGTCGACCCGCAGCTCGCGGCAATATTTGACAAACCCATCCATGAGCGAGGTCGAGGGCGTGATCGGGTACCACGCGCCAAAGGTTGCACCAGCATAGACTGCCCCGAGCGACGCGGCAGTGTTGCCGTCGATCATCACCTTGCCCTTGGTCTTGTCCATGGTCGAAGCGCGGAACCGAAGCGGGCATTCATAATGCTCTTTGACATAGTCGTAGCCGAGCTTGACCGCTTCCATATTGCTGTCGATCAGCTTGGCCTTGGCGGCGAAGGTTTCTTCGATCAGCGAACGGATCACCGCGAGGTCGATATCGACCAAAGCGGCGACTGCGCCGACATAGGCCATGTTCTTCATCAGGATGCGTGACCGGGCGGCTTTCACGACTTCATTACACATTGCCATCAGTGGAACGCCGATGACGGTGACATCCGGGCGGTTCTCAAGTTGTGGCCGCGGCCACGTGGAATCATAGAGCAGCACGCCGCCCGTGCTCAGTTCCGCCAGATCCTGATCGTAGGTCGCCTGGTTCATCGCGACCATCATGTGGACTTCGCCTGAGCGCCCGGTATGGCCGTCGCCAGACACCCGGATTTCATACCAGGTCGGCAGGCCCTGAATGTTTGACGGGAACACATTCTTGCCGACAACCGGGATGTCCATCCGGAAAATCGACTTCATCAACAGACCGTTCGCGCTCGCCGACCCCGTGCCATTCACGGTGCCGATTTTGATCACGAAGTCGTTTAGTCCTGGTCCGCTCATATCAGGCCTCGCTTGGCTCTAACTGATCCGCCGCGTGGTGGATTTCAATCACGCCCTCTTTCATGTCCCAGGCAGATGTGGGGCAGCGTTCGGCGCAGAGCCCGCAATGCAGGCAAATATTCTCGTCTTTGATCATCACCCGGCCCGTGAGCGGTAGTGCAGAAGAAACGTAGAGATCCTGATCGACCGTGTCGTCTGACGCGGTGAGTGCAGAGCGCAGCTCAGCCTCGGTCTCAGCGTTCGGCGTTATAGACAGACACTCGACCGGGCAAACGTCGATACAGGCATCGCACTCTTCGCAGAGCGGAGCATCAAACACGGTGTGTACGTCGCAGTTTAGGCAGCGCTGAACCTCTGTCGCGATTTGCTCCGCTGTGAAGCCCAGTTCAACCTCGGTGTCGATCTTCTTGAATCGCTCGACCAGTTCAACATGCTCCATTTTCCGGCGCGGGGCGTCGTCAAACGCGTTGGAGTAACGCCATTCCGTCATGCCCATTTTGGCAGAGCTCAGTTTGATCCCGTCCGGCAAACGATCGGTCAAAGGCAGTTTACGGCAGTGATTGTGGATCGAAATGGCCGCCTGGTGGCCATGCTCCACAGCCCAGATGATGTTGAGCGGCCCAAAGGCTGAATCGCCGCCAAAGAACACGCCTTTGCGGGTCGATTCAAACGTCACCTTGTCGACAACCGGAACGCTCCACTGATCGAACTCAATTCCGGCATCGGCCTCGATCCACGGGAACGCGTTTTCCTGACCGATGGCGAGGATGACGTCGTCGCACGCGATCACTTCTTCGCCGACGACGCGCTGTTCGGTGATCCGTCCCGCCTCGTCGAGGTCGTACTCCATCACTTCGAACAGCATGCCCGTGAGCTTGCCATTCTCGTGCACGAAGGCCTTGGGAGAATGATTGACGATAATCTCGACATTCTCTTCCTCGGCGTCTTCAAGTTCCCAGTCAGAGGCCTTGAAGAAGGCTCTCGGCTTGCGGGCCATGACCTTAACGGACGAGGCTCCAAGCCGCAGCGAGGTGCGGCAGCAATCCATCGCGGTATTGCCGACGCCAATGATCAGTACCTTTTCGCCGATCTTGTCCGTGTGTTCGAAGGCCACCGATTCCAGCCAGTCGATGCCGATATGAATATTGGCCTCAGACTCTGCGCGCCCGGGCAGGCCGAGGTCTTTGCCTTTTGGTGCGCCGGTGCCGACAAACACCGCGTCATAGCCTTCTTTCAAAAGCGCGCTCATACTCTCCACAGGCGTGCCGAGCCGCAGCTCAACGCCCATGTCGAGAATGTATCCAAGCTCGTCCATCAGCACGTCTTCCGGCAGACGGAAGGCCGGGATATTGGACCGCATCAGACCGCCAGGTTTGTCGAGTTTCTCGAATATCGTGCACTCATACCCAAGCGGCGCGAGGTCGTTGGCAACGGTGAAAGAGGCGGGGCCTGCGCCAATCAGGGCGATCTTCTTGCCATTCGTCTTTTCAGGCTTTTTCGGCAATCGGTCGCTAATATCCTCGCGGTGATCTGCGGCGACGCGTTTCAGTCGGCAAATCGCGACGGGCTTCTCTTCGACACGGGTTCGGCGGCACGCAGGCTCGCATGGCCGATCGCAGACACGCCCGAGTACACCCGGAAACACGTTCGAGGCGCGGTTGACCATATAGGCGTCACTGTAGCGGCCCTGAGCGATCAGGCGAATATAATTCGGCACGGGCGTGTGAGCAGGGCAGGCCCATTGGCAATCGACGACTTTATGAAAGTAGTCCGGATTGCTGGTATCAGTTGGTTTCATTTGATTAGATCGGTCTCCCTCACGACCCAGAATCAGTCACTCCGACAGCCTGTCTTGGACGCCTTAACGATGAGTGAAGCGCCGTTTTTTGTCCGAGTCGAGATCAAAGCAGATAAATTTTTGCGTGAGCGAAATACCGGTCCGAGCAGCCGGCGATATCTTCCCCGACGTTAGACCGAGCCCTGGGCTAGGGCAGGCTGCGCACATAATAGGCGACCGACTTCGCGCCCTGGGCGAAAGAGCGCTCGGCAACTCGCCTGAAACCGAGTCTGATGTGGAAGCGATGTGAGCCTGGATTAGGGGGAGCTGTGTTTACTTCGCAGGCGATCTCGTCATGGTCCGATACCTGTTCGAACGCGGCCCGATAGAGGGCCTCGCCCAGACCTCCGCCGCGCGCCTCCGGCAACAGTGCGATCCGGTCGACATAGATCACGCGCTTTCCCGTCCGCGTTGCATAGGCCTCAAACCAGCGCAGGTTCGCGCTTGGATAAGCCATCGTTCCGGTGGGGATCAGCGTCAGAAATCCAAGCGGTGCATCGTCCGCATCCGCGGCCACGAAACAGGTCGACAGGCTGATCCATCTGGCGAGATCTTGTTCTGTCTCGGTGCTCACACCCGGGACTGATGCCTCGTTTGCGGCATGCAGGACCGGGAGATCAGACGCGCGATAGTTTCGGATGGCCATGTCAGCCCTTGTGCCGAGTGCCTTCCCAACCCTTCGGCGCGAGATGGGATTCAGCAAAGGCGAGCGGACTGTCCTCCAGGGTCGTCGCGAGCGTATCGTTCCAACGGTTCAGAAAGCCGAACAAGGCGATGACGCCAACAATCTCTACGATTTCATCTTCGCTAAAATGCGCGCGCAGCGTTTCAAACTGTTCATCGGTGGCCTGGTTCGGGACGCTGCCGGCGGCGAGGGCGAGATCGAGCGCCGCTTTCTCGGCAGAGCTGAACAGATCACTGGTCTCAAATGTCCAGAGCGCCGCGAGTTTTTCCGCATCCGCGCCGCGATGTTCGGCGCCGTGCGCGGTGTGAGCCTGACAATAAGCGCACCCCGCCGCAGCGCTGGAAATATGCGCAATCATCTGGCGCAGGACCGGATCAAGGCTGGCACCCGGGCCGAGGATCGCCGCAGACAGCGCCATAAAACCCTGAAGCATCGCGGGCTGGCGCGCCATCACTTTCAGCGAGTTGGCTTCAAACCCCATCGCCGCGGCGGCCAAAGCCAACGGATCCTTGCTCTCAGCCAATTGAGCGTCACTCGCCGAACTTAGTCGTGTCATCACAAATCCTCCATCAGGGTAATCGAAGCGCTAATCCTGACCGGCGGCAAGATACGATTTTGAGAAAGTCGGGCTTGCATCGCGCTGCATCTGTCGGCATCGTTGCAGCCAAGAGAGACAAGAGCTGGGAGACTCGCACCATGGAAGTACAAGAACAGCAGACGCTTCGGATCAATTTTGAACTCGGTCCAAAGGATATCGAATATTTCAAGAACCGACTGTCCAAGGCGCGCAAGAACCGAGCGCTGCGCGATGATGACCGGGTGATCCTGGCCGCTGAAGCGCTCGCGATCAAAGCGTTGGAGAGTGATCCGCCAACTTTCGTGGTTTCCCGTATGCTGACCTTGCAGAACATGGTCGCGATGTTGAAGGACCGCGACTGGAACCTGGAAAACGACGATCGCGATCGGGTATTGGAAGTGCTCGCTTACTTTGCCGACCCGAACGATATCATTCCTGATGATCTGCCGGGCATCGGATTTCTGGACGACACGATTATGGTCGACCTCGCCGCCTACGATCTCGCGCCGGAACTCGAAGCCTATGCAGAATTCTGTGACAATCGCGATGAACTCGCCTCGAAAGCCGCCGACGCGCAGCCGCTGAAAGTGGCGCGTGATGAGCTGCAGTCGCGGATGCGCCGTCGTCGCCGTCGCCGCTCAGGCGGGGCCGCCGGCACCGATATCATCACATCGCTCTTCCATACCGGGTAAGCGAGTTCAAGTGTCCCGGCGCCGGGACGGGACGATCGTTGCCGGGCCTCAGCCCATATTCATGTCCATGGCGCCGAGATATTCGCGCTTGCCAATCGGCACGCCTTTCTGGCGCAGCAGGTTGTAGGCCGTGGTCATGTGGAAGAAAAAGTTTGGCATCATGAATGAGGTCAGGAAGCCGAGGCCCTTGAAGGGCAGTTTGAAATCGCCGAGTGCGAAAATCAGGTCATTGTCGAGCAGACTGTCCAGTTCTGAAGGCTCAATCGCTTTCAGCGCAGTGATCGTATCGGCGAGCAAACCTTCCAACTCGGCATAGGAAGAGATGTTCATATCCGGCGGTGGTCCGGCCTCACCTGACCGCATGGACTGGATGCCGCCTATGGATTGATGACAGACCGCGCGGATCTGGAAGGAGAAAGGCAGCATGTCTTCGATCAGGCGTTCATGGATGAACGCGTCAGCGTCATCGCCGAGATGCGCCCGGCCCGCCTCCATAATCCCGACAAGCGCTTCAGCCTGGCGGATCATCACGCCAATGGTCGATTTGTAGATAGGGGTGGTCATATAGGAGGCTCCTCCAGGCAATTAGGTTTAAGGGCATGTGGGGGAAGAGATCCGGGACGGCAAGGTGCCCCTAAGGCACCCGCCCCCTCTAGGCACCCACGACCGCTAAACTGCTGACCAGGAGCAGCAAGTAGCCGCCAAAATGCCGCCCGCGCATGCCCCACAAGTTTCCGAGCGCGCCCGAGAGCAGCATCGCGGCGATTGTAAACACCACCCACTTGCGCGTCTCACCGTCAAACAGATGCGGCACCGCGATCAGCACAGCGCCGCCGACAAACCAGTACACAGCCGACAGGAACATGATGGCGTGCAGGATGCGTTTGGCGGACGGGTTCGGCGCCTTGCTCGGCGCAACGACTTTAACGCCGCCGAGATAGCCATGGATGATCGCGATCACGAGCGTCAGCCCGCCCGCGGCATAGAGCAAGATATTGGACATGATGCCCTCCTGTGTCGTGATAAGTAGGTCTGGCGAACGCGCAATAACCAGTACCCGCATCGCCGCGCGGCGGTTTGTCCGGGCGGGGGTTGTGAGTTTGGGACGCTCAGACATCGCAAAATGACGATAGCTGTCTAGATTTGGTGCCATGGTTCGAAAACCGATTGCCCGTGCGAGATGGCTCCGTCAGCGATCCAATTATCCTGAGCGAATGGCTTGGGAAACGCTGAGAATGTTGCGCCAGCAAGGCATCGCCGTGCGCCGACAGGTTCCGATTGCGGGCTTCACCGTCGACTTTGCCATTCGATCGAAACGGCTGATCATCGAGATCGATGGCAGCATTCACGATATGGAACCGGTTCAAATCGAAGACGCCCGGCGCGATACGCGCTTGCGCGCCGATGGTTGGCGCGTGCTGCGCATTCCAGCCGCCATCACGCTGAGCCCGGATCATCTCCTTGAGACCGTATTGCAAGCATTGGCAGAATAGCCGCCACAAGCGCCCCCTTCTCGCGATCGCGGGAGAAGGGCCGGGGATGAGGGCAAGATGGGTAATGGCGAGCGGTGCACTCGCTATTTCGCAAACGCCTGTGCCCTCACCCCAACCCCTCTCCCGCAATCGGGAGAGGGGCTAGGAAGCCAGTTTAATTTGGGTGCTAGTTCTTCCCAAACTTCCGGTCGCGCCCCGCCAGGATCCGCAATCTCAAAGCATTGAGCTTGATAAAGCCTTCGGCATCCTTCTGATCATAGGCGCCATGATCGTCTTCGAAGGTGACGATGTCTTCGCGGTAGAGCGAGTAGGGGCTGTCGCGGCCGACCAGGTGGACGCCGCCTTTGTACAGCTTCGCTTTCACCTCGCCGGAGACGAAGCGTTGCGAGTGATCGATCGCGGCCTGCAGCATTTCGCGCTCCGGGCTCCACCAGAAGCCATTATAGATCAGCTCGGCATAGCGCGGCATCAGCTCGTCCTTGAGGTGACCAGCGCCGCGGTCGAGCGTGATGCTCTCCATACCGCGATGGGCGGTCAGCAGGATGGTGCCGCCGGGTGTCTCATAGATGCCGCGCGACTTCATGCCGACAAACCGGTTCTCGAGCAGGTCGAGGCGACCGATGCCATGCTTGCGGCCGTATTCGTTGAGCTTGGTCAGGATCGTCGCCGGACTCATCGCCTCGCCATTGATCGCGCAGGCATCGCCTTTTTCAAAGCCGATGGTGATCACTTCTGGCTCATCCGGCGCATCTTCCGGAGCAATGGTCCGCATATGCACGAATTCGGGTGCGGCTTCAGCCGGGTCTTCCAGGACTTTGCCTTCCGATGAAGAGTGCAGCAGGTTCGCATCCACCGAGAACGGCGCTTCGCCGCGTTTGTCCTTGGTGATCTCGATGCCGTGGCTTTCAGCGAATGCCATCAGGTCGGTGCGGGACTTGAATTCCCAGTCGCGCCACGGGGCGATGACTTTAATGTCGGGGTTCAGACCATAATAGCCGAGCTCGAAGCGGACCTGGTCATTGCCTTTGCCGGTCGCGCCGTGACAGACCGCGTCGGCGCCCATCATGTCGGCAATCTCGATCTGTCGTTTGGAGATCAGCGGCCGGGCAATCGAGGTGCCGAGGAGATAGACGCCTTCATAGACTGCATTGGCGCGAAACATCGGGAAGACAAAGTCGCGAACGAATTCCTCGCGGACATCCTCGATGAAGACGTTTTCCGGTTTGACTCCCGCCGCGATGGCTTTAGCGCGCGCCGGTTCGATCTCTTCGCCCTGGCCGAGATCGGCGGTGAAGGTGATCACCTCGGCGCCAAATTCGGTCTGTAGCCATTTCAGGATGATGGAGGTGTCGAGCCCTCCGGAATAGGCGAGCACAACTTTTTTAGGCGCAGAGGACATGGTCGACTCCATCGAGATTTTTGATTCAGGCGCGTATGGCGCGCTCTGCGATGCAGCGCAAGTGCCTTCAGCGATTAGCAGGCCTGTTGATTTCGATAGGCGGCGATTGGCGCTCGCGTTCGAACCTGAACGCGCGATGACCGAAATCGGGCGTGGTCGACACAATTAAGGTAAAATTGCCCAGATTGCAGCCAGTTGTCCGCCTTGTTTCAACGGCAGGTTTCCTTTCACCGACACGCGAATGGGAGACGCACACCATGAAAAAGACCACTTTGACTATCACCGGCGTGATTGCCGCCGCCGCCCTGGCTTTTGGCGCCAATGCCAAGACCAAACCCACCCCTGAAATGATTGCGGATGTTCCGATTATGAATGCTGTATCCTCTTATATCCTGCTCGACCGAACCGGCTCCATGTCGGATATCTGGGACGAGGCACTCGGCTCTGTAAACGCCTATGCCGCCGCCGTCGGCAAAGTTGAAGACGGTGAAGCCGACGACCTGGAGACATCTGTGACGCTGGCGGTGTTCGATCATCAGGACGGCTTTCAGTTCGATGTCTTACGCAAAGACATCGCGCCGGACGCCTGGTTGAACGTCACGAATGATGAGGTCAGCCCGCGCGGCATGACCCCACTTTTTGATGCAATCAATCGCACCATCACGATGGCTGAGGCCGATAATCCGGAAAAAGCCGTGATCGTGATCATGACTGACGGACAAGAGAACTCGTCTCGCGAAGTGACTTATCAGGGCGCCAAGGCCGCGCTTGATCGCGCCGAAGCGCGCGGCTGGGAAGTTGTCTTCCTCGGCGCTGAGTTTGCCAATTTTGGTGACGCTGACGCCGTCGGCGTTGATCGCTCCAAGCAAATGGCCGTGAGTTCAGGCTCTCTGGCGATCACGCAGGAACGTCTCGCCAAGAAAGCCCGTGACTATGGCAAGGGCGAAGAGGCTGAGATCGTCTTCGACGATGAGGATCGTGCGATTGCCGAAGAAGAAGACGTCAAGGACCGTACTGGCAGCAACCGCTAAGGTCCTATGGTCGAATTGAGACCTTCCCGCAGGCTCGGGACGCATCGCGGGAGAGAAGAAGGCGCAGAGATTGCTCTCTGCGCCTTCGGACGTTTGGAGTGTTCGTGTCGTGAGGCCGCCAGGCTATTCCTCAACTGGGAGGTGTCGGTCGAGGAAATCGAGCACTTTCTCCAGCGTTTCCACGCTGCGGGTCACGTTGTTACCGTAACTGTGCCCAGTCTGTTTCATCTCGTGCCATTCGTAAGGTTTCCCGGCGCGATCCATAGCGGTCATCATCATCCGTGACTGTTCGATCGGAACGATCCGGTCGTTCTCGCCGTGGAAGATAAACATTGGCCGGACGATCCGATCCGCAAGACGGGCTGGAGAATGGGCCTCCATGTCCTCGCGGTCCTCAACCAGGTCGCCAATATGCTTGGTCCAGTAGCGATACGCGTAAGAGTCTGATCCAGGCTTTGGCTGTCCGAAATCGATGACGCCGCCATCGTCCCGGACCCAGCGAATCATCCGGGCCGTGTCGCTGACCCCGGCGCCAGCAAGGTAGCAACGATACTTCTCAGGCGTCAGCGTTGCGCCGGCAAAGGTAGCATATCCGCCATAAGAGAAGCCCATCAGACAAGCGCGATCTGAATCCGCGAGCCCTTCGGCAACCAGGTGATCGAAGCCATCATCAACATCGTGTTGCATGGCTTTGCCCCATTGCCGGCGTCCGGCATCGGCGAAATCCAGACCATAGCCAGATGTGCCTCGGAATTGCGGCTGAAACACCTGATATCCGGCCGACGCCAATGACTGCGCGATAATGTCGAAACCGTATTCGTCGCGGGCTTCGGGACCACCATGCGGCATAACGATCAGAGGCGGTTTGTCGCCGGGCTGCGCGCCGGCGGGCCGTGACAGATACCCGACCAGTTCCATGCCATCACGTGCAGTGTATGAAATGATGTCCATATCCGCGAGTGCTTTGCCTTTGATGGCGCCGTTCGGATTGCCAAGTTCAATCGGAGTTTGCGTGGCCTTGTCGTAAAGCACGTATGTGATTCCCTCATTCGGAATAACAACCGAGATGAGCCATTTCTGTTCACTCGTATCAGACTGATAGGCTCCGATATTTGCTTTTGGGCCGAAATATTGCTGCAAGCCATCCATGTGCGCCTGCGTGTTTTCGTCGAGATATTCCGTCACCGATTTTGCACCCGAATAAGTGACGCTCTGCAAGGCTGTCGTGGTGCGATTAAAGCGGACGGTGTCGATATCTGTATTGGGATCGGATCTGACGGGCTCGCCATATTCATCCGTTGTGTAGTCGTAGAGATACAGGCTTACGGTTTTGGTCCCCTCCGGACGCGCCGTGACGTAATATTTGTTGGGCTGGTCGCTTGGCGCGCGCGGTGTAAAAGCTTCGCCGCCATTGTTCGCAAGCGTATCTGTTGGTCCAATTTTTACGCGTACCCATTTCTCGTCGCCATCTTCGTCCGTGCGCTTGGCGTAGCTGTGAATGATCTGACCATTAAACTTGAAGTCCCAGCGCAGCACGGCTTCGCCATTCTGATCCACGAACCATGCGCCCGTATCGTCAGACCCACGTGCAATTCGATTGACCTTACCATTAGAGATATTGACTTTGAACAAGTGGGTTTTGCCCTCGTCAGGGGCCTGCATGATGATGTGCTTGGGGTCAGATGGCAGATCATAAACCAGATTAGCATTGAACCGGCGCTGAGACCGCAGCGGGCTTTTGCCGAACATTGTCACGGTATTGCCGCCTTCGCGATCCATCACCGCAGCATGGCTTTGCGACTTGACCGAGCGCCATAGAATTTCGCCCGATTCAGCGCGATCTCGCACCTCCCCCCAAGCGATGGGCTTGTTGCTGCGTCGGCCATAGAAGCCGATAAACCGGACCAGAAGACGCTCATCCGTGAGCCAGTCAATACTCTGCATCTGGACTTTCCCGACCGGCACGCTTTTCATGTCGCCGCCGGGCGCGGAAAGGTCGATGGTCACGACGTATTGCTCATCGCCCTCGCGTTTCACGTAGGCTAGAAATTGTCCGCTTGGTGATATTGCGGGCCGGAAGAAATCCCGTTCAGCCCAGAAATCTTCAACCGTCGGTACGGGCGCTTGCGCTGCCGTCGAAGGCGCCATGACTATGGCCAAAGTCAAACTTGCCAGAGCGGCCACGAAGAGAGTGGATATGCGTCTCACTAGACATCCCCTTGATTTACTTGCACGGCGTGAGGAGACCTCAAATCAAACGACTCTGTCAACTCTGCGCTACAGATATTTGTGAGATGTGATCTACCCCTCGCTGTCTGCGAATGAAGATGCACATTCGACATCACAGTTCAGCGATTTCAGCGATTTCTCCCTTGTCAGAAAACCAGACTTCGCGCAGCTTTGCCGGTCCTAGGGACTGTACGAATTTAACCACTTGTTAGTCGTCGAGACGCCGTGCGCCCGATATAGAAGCGATGTGCTAGTGGAGAACGGACGTTGAAATACACTCGGACTCCGAAATTGCGTAGCGTGGCCAGCGTTGTGGCCGTATTATTTGCAGCCGGCATGGTTGCCGCTTGCGGCGGCGGAGGAGGGGGCGGAACCACAATGTCGCCGCCTCCGCCTCCTCCTCCGCCACCGCCGCCACCGCCACCGCCACCGCCGCCACCGTCATCCGTAACGATTAGTGGAGCCGTGACGTTTGACGAGATCGGCCATTTGATTGGAGCTGGAGTCTCCACCGGGGTCGCGGGGTCTGCGCTCGACTATAGCAACATCACACAAGCCCCGGCCCGATCGGTAGTTGTACAAGCGGTGGATGGCAGCGGCACGGTTCTCGATACCGATGTCACTGATGCCAGCGGAAACTATGACGTCACCGTCAATCCATCGACCCTGGTCCGGATTCGCGTGCGTAGCCAGATGCAGCAAAGCTCGGGCGGGACCTGGGACATTCAGGTGCTTGATAACACCAATGGCAATGCGATTTACCTGCTAACCGGCGCGTTGACCGATTCCGGGACGGCGAATTCGACGCGCAACCTGAACGCGGGATCGGGCTGGGACCCAACGGCGACCAACGCATCAGATCCGACAGTGCAAGGCGAATACACCGGAACCCGTGCGGCGGGACCGTTTACAATTCTGGACGCCATCTATGAAGCGGTGTCGGACGTCGCCGCGGTCGATCCAACCGTCGTCTTTCCCGATTTGCAGGTCTATTGGAGCATCAATAATCGTCCATCGAATACGATCGATGACGCAGCGGGTGATATTGGCACATCGTCCTATACCCGCATTGGCGGTGTACCCACGATTCGAATTCTCGGCGCCGCGAACAATGATACAGACGAATATGATGATCATGTCGTCGTGCATGAATTTGGTCACTATTTCGAAGATCAGCTGTCCAGATCAGACTCGCCAGGTGGACAGCATGGTATCAGCGATCGGCTTGATCCGCGCCTGTCATTCGGCGAGGGTTTCGGCAATGCCTTCTCGGGTATGATCCTGAGCAGCCCGGTCTATCGCGATGTTAGCGGGGACGCGCAATCAGTCGGCTTCGCATTCAGTGTTGAAGTGGATCTGACCAGTGCCGGTGGACGGATTCCGGGCTGGTATAACGAAGCGACGGTGCAACAGGTTCTCTACGATATTTTCGATGCCGCCAATGATGGCGCCGATACGATATCGGGCGGTTTGGCACCGATCTACAACGCCTTCACGGATCCCGCCTATATCAACAATGTGAACTTCACGACGATCTTCCAGTTTGCAAACCGGGTGCGCGACGAAGCAAGCGTCAACGCGACGCAGCTCGATAACTTGCTTGGTGCTGAAGACGTCAACGTTACTGATCCGCAAGGGATCGGGGAAACCAATACGGGCGGTGTGGCGACCATCCTGCCCTTGTACAAGGTATCGACACTGGGCGGCGGAGCCGTCACGGTCTGTTCAACGGCGGGCGCCAATGGCGTCGTTGACGAGAGCAGTGTCACGAACAAGCTCGGCGTTCGCGAATATATTACGCTGACTTTGAACGCGACCGGACCGGTCACCATGACAGCGACTGAGACATCGGGGCCGGCAGGGACCACGGATCCGGACTTTCGGATCTGGGAAACCGGCCGACTGTTCACCAGCGATAGTCGCGGACAGAACCGATTGGCTGAATCCTCGGATGATGGTTCGGAGGTCTGGACCGGAACCCTCGATGCGGGAACCTATGCGATCGAAATCTACGACTTCAACAATTTCGATGAGGCAACGGCGGCGGATAGCTGTTTCAGCTTCACTGTCACCTGATCGGAAAGGGAGAACATTATGAGTGTACGAACAGGATTGATCGGGCTCGCGGTCAGCGCAGCAGCGCTGCTCGGCGCATGCGTGCAGCAGCAGGCTGCAGACCCGGCGACGACGGATATCGCGACGGAATCGCCTGCGACGCAAGCCACCAAGGTCAAGCTCGCGCCGCCGATTACCACAATCAAACCCGGGGCATCGGTCACCTTCTCGCTGGATCGGGCCAAGCCTGTCGCAGTTGGCGAAAACGGCGCCGTCACTTTGACCGTGAATGAGGGATATCCGATCGGCATTCTACATTTGAAGGCGTCGGGCAGCCCGGGCCTGAACGTGTTTGGAGCGCAGAAAGTCGCGCAAATGGACATGTCGTCCGGCACATCTCACACATGGCGGATTGATTATTCCGCTGACGCTGACGGTCTGTATTTCATCAACATTCTTGCAACCGCAGAGCCGGAAGCAGGTTTCTCGGAAATGCGCGCACATTCGGTCCGCGTACCGATTGGCGACTGGCAATCGGCGCAGGCGAAAGTCAAAGCCGCGCAGGATATGGAAATGCTGCCTGACGGTGAACCTGCAGTGATCCTCGAAGCGCAAGAGACCACGGAATAGTCTAGGCGGCCTCACCGATTGATTGGTGGAAGACCTGGCTCAGTCAGCGAGGAGCATTACCGCAGCATAGCGATTGAGATCGGCTGCATTGATGCCGCTGTCTCCTGGTGAAATCTGCCGGATTGAACCCCAATTCTCGGTCAGCCTGATCGCGACATCAAATATCCCGTGCTCGAGCAGATAGGCGCGCACCGCAAAGGCCCGGTCCTCGCAGATCTCCATATTGGTTTCATCGAGGCTGCAACTGCCGAGTATGGCCAGGCTTGCCGGTCCGGCCTCCAGCATATGTGGCTCAGCGGTGTAGCGTGCGAACAGAGAGAGCTGGGTTTGCGCATCCTCTGACAATGTTGATGAACCTTCTTCAAAAAACACGAACAGGCTGTCTTCGAGCTTATCAAAGGCCGGGTCGGTTTCGGCGACGCGCGCCTCCATGCCCAGGCGGGCGGTGATCTGTTGCGGCTCATAGGCCCAGGGCGTGATCGTTTCCGAGACCAGGGCGGACACGCCGAGCGCTTCGCGCACCGCTTCATTGGTTTCACGCGCTTTCGCAATCTCGTCTTTGGCGCTGCGCTCTATTTCCAGTTGGCGGACCCGCGATTCGACGAAGCCGCGGTGCTGCGTTTCGGGAAACAGGTCCAGGAAAACCTCCATCATCAGAGGATCGTCGCTGGAGACCACTTCCGCGAGGATAGCAGCCTCTTCATCATTTTCCGCAAGCAGTTCACATCCGGCAAAACAGAAATCGGCCTCGCCGCGCAGCCCGCTTTCGGTCCATGGAATCTGGAACCCGCCCGTCGTATCCTCAACCCGCGTGGCGACCACACGAAACAGCGTTTCGACTGAATACCCAGGTTGGGTCAGAAGAGCGGCGAGCGCAGCTGAGTAGGAACTATTGTTCTGACCGGTCCCGTCTTCAGCCACAGTCCCGGGTGCTGTCGAATAGGCGATCAGCGTGCCGCGCACACGCTGGCTGCTGGCCAGGCCCTGCGGCGCGCTGCGCATGGAGGCCGGCAGCGGATTGTTGCGACAGGCATCGAGCACGATGAAATTGGTGCGATTGCCCGCATATTCGAGATAATCCATGACCAGATCGAGCTTTGGCTGGCGCATGAGATCCAGCGCTGAGCGTAGCGTTGCGTCTGAGGCAACGAGGTAATTGACCCCGCGATGCTGCGCGCCATGCCCGGCAAAAAAGAAAAACCCAACCGCGTCTTCGCCTGCCTCTTTCAAGCGATCCGCATGCGCCTGAAATGCGTTTTCCATGCTGTTCTTGTCGCCATCCAACAGCGTGTGAACCTCGAAACCGACAATCTCCAATGCGCTTGCCAGAAGCGCCGCGTCATTGGTCGGGTTATCCAGATCCCAGCCGGTTGTCTCGTAGTTGCTGTTTCCGATCACCAGAGCGATCCGTTTTTCCGCGACGGCCTGGCTGACCAGGCCTGCGCAGAGGATAAGGCTTAGAATAATAAACCGCATTGTATCCCTCATTCTGTCCGCCCGGGACCAGAATTAACCAATCCCCGACGTTTTGTCAGCGGGGCAAGTGCAAGCAGGGCGCACGGGCCTGCCCACAAGCCATAGCCAAACCCTGCAACGGCGTGTATGGCGCGCGCAAAGATATCGGCCGAGATCGGCCCCTCCCCAGGACACGTGACATGACTGAGCCAACATCCCTGCGCAATATTGCGATCATCGCCCACGTCGACCATGGCAAGACGACATTGGTGGATTGCCTGCTCAAAGAGTCCGGAACCTTCCGCGAGAATGAAGCGACGACTGAGCGGATGATGGATTCCAATGACCTGGAGAAGGAACGCGGGATTACCATTCTCGCCAAGACGACCAGCGTTGTCTGGGGTGATACGCGGATCAATATCGTTGATACGCCCGGCCACGCCGACTTTGGTGGAGAGGTCGAGCGTATCCTGTCCATGGTCGACGGCGCGATTGTTCTGGTCGATGCGGCCGAAGGCCCGATGCCGCAGACCAAATTCGTGGTCTCTAAGGCGCTGAAGATCGGCCTGCGCCCGATTGTTGCGGTCAACAAGATCGACAAGCCTGAACGTCGACCTGATGAGGTCATCAACGAAGTGTTTGATCTGTTCGATGCCCTCGGCGCCGATGATGACCAGCTCGATTTCCCGATCCTTTACGGCTCTGCCAAGAATGGCTGGATGTCGACCCAATATGAAGACGAACGCACCGATATGAGCGAACTGTTCGACCTGGTCGTCCAGCACGTGCCGGAACCCACCGTCGAAGAAGGTCCGTTCCGCATGCTCGCCACGACGATTGGCGCAGACAATTTCCTCGGCCGTATCCTTACCGGGCGCATCAGCTCAGGCACGGTCAAGCCGAACCAGACGGTGAAGGTCCTGTCGCGCGATGGCAGCCTGGTCGAGAATGGCCGGGTTTCGAAAGTCCTGGCGTTTCGCGGTCTCGAACGCGAGCCAATTGAGCTCGGAGAAGCCGGCGATATCGTCTCGATCTCGGGCCTGCAAAAAGCCAATGTCGCAGACACATTCGTTGATCCAAGCGTCACCGAGCCGATCGAAGCCCAACCGATCGATCCGCCTACGCTGTCGATGACGTTCCGCGTCAATGACAGCCCGCTGGCCGGCACTGAGGGTGACAAGGTGACGAGCCGTGTGATCTGGGCGCGTCTTGAGAAAGAAGCCGAAGGTAATGTCGCGCTGAAAGTTGAGCGCTCGACGGATGCTGAGAGCTTTGTCGTTTCCGGCCGGGGCGAGCTGCAACTTGCAGTTCTGATCGAGACTATGCGCCGGGAAGGCTATGAGCTCGGGGTATCGCGTCCGCAAGTGGTGTTCAAACAAGGCGAAGGTGGTGAACGTTTGGAGCCGATCGAAGAGGTTGTCATCGATGTGGATGACGAGTTCTCCGGCGCAGTTGTGCAGAAGCTGTCTGAACGCAAGGCCGAAATGGTCGAGATGAAACAATCCGGCGTCGGCCGCACACGCATGGTGTTTCATGCCCCGACCCGTGGCCTGATTGGCTATCAGGGCGAACTGATGACCGATACGCGCGGCACCGCGATCATGAACCGCGTCTTCCTTGAATACGCCGAATACAAAGGCAAGATTCAGGGCCGCCGCACCGGTACCTTGATCGCCATGGATAAGGGCGAGGCCGTCGCGTTCGCGCTGTGGAACCTGGAAGATCGCGGTCCGATGATGATCCACCCGGGCGACAAGGTCTATCAAGGCATGATCATTGGCGAGCATACGCGTGACAATGACCTTGAGGTCAATGTGCTGAAAGGCAAGAAGCTCTCAAACGTGCGGGCTTCAGGCACCGACGAAGCGGTGCGTCTGACCCCGCCCCTACAAATGACCCTGGAAAAATCGCTCGCCTATATTGCCGACGATGAACTGGTTGAAGTCACCCCGGAAAGCATCCGCCTGCGCAAGGTCCACCTCGATCCGCATGAGCGCAAGCGCGCGGCGAAAGCGGCGAACGCTTAACAATAGGTTGGCGGGTTCGGCCACAGGCTGAGCACGTGAGCTGAGCGGGTTACCTCGGGTGGCTCGAAGTCGCGGCGCTTAATGTCTCCTGTCGGCGTCTAAGCGGACGTTGGATGGTGGTTTCTTGCTCACCAAATCCCCGGAAACATCCCTTTCGGTGGGGTTGCGGCATCGACCGGGCATTCGCTTGTTTCGGGATTGAGCGCAGCATTGCCTGCGTCCGCGTACTGCGCTCTCAATTCAAAAAGCGGCTGAACACCAAACTGCGCACGCACCTCATCGCTCAGTGTTTCCTCGACCGGCCAAAGACAAAGATATTTGTCTTCACTTTGACTGTCCCACAAGTAAGGCGTCACCAAATTGGTGCCGAACAGTTGTTTGTATCCAGTGTTCAAAAAATATCGATCTATCGCTCGTGGAACGAGCCATATGGCCTGTTGGTCGCCGAGAGAAACGGCGCGCGAGGCAAAAAGCCACGCCTGATAATAGTGTTCGGGAGAGTTGCCGTGTTGAAACACCAGTGAGGCATGGCGAAAATCTTCTGCGCGCTGCAGGCAGCCTTCGGCATAAATCTTTGCGACTTCAATACGCCGAAGCGTATCTTCCTCTGGGTCGAGTTCACCGCTTACCCGGGATGCCTGATCAGCATCGCGGAGCTCCAATAGTCGGTCGCTGGCTGCATCCAGGTCTTCAGGAGTACACGCCCACTCTCGCATCTGCCTCTCGACATTTGATGCGGCGTTATCAGGAGAGGAGAATGCACTCGGTGTTGCGAGCATCATCAGCACGGCGATCGATACAAATTTCATAGGAGCCTCAAATGCAATATTGTTACATTCTTATCGTTATGCGATGCGCCGTCGTATGTAAATCAAATAATCGGAACCATGTTCTCTCGGGTCAAGAGTTCGACGTCCGCTTTCGGCGTCGCAGCGGACATTATTGACCATTGAGATGGCTAGGAGTGGTAAGCTAGGGTTAGAATGTCTCGCCGTTCAGGTGAATCATGTAATGATTTTTCAACGCGGCCTTGCGATGCCGTGATGCTTTCTGAAAGTCCGCATCCGACAACATTTGCACGAACGATCCCCGGCTTGGAAAAAACATAATAGCAGCAGCATGCCAATTTGCGTTTTGCGATCCAATCAAAACCTGCTCCGCAGGAGCGCTCACCGAAACCCGGCCGCCAAGGTCCTGCAAGAACTTCCCAGCAACCTCGCTATATCTGAGAAACGCTTCTTGGCCAGAGATTTCGGCGGCGCTGGTTCCAAATTCCGGATCGCCGGGTTGATAATTTGCAGCATCATTGAATTCGAAAAGATTGAGCACGGCCAACGGCGTATCGGTCGGCAGCGACATGAGCTTGGCGAGTTGGTCCTCGCTTGGTTCGAGCTTCTGTTCCACGTTCAATTAGTCCCACGATAGCTTCTGCATTCCAACCTGTATTGCATTCCCAGGGCGATGTCTGCGCCTGGCCCAAAGCTGGCCGTACCAGCGTCCGTGGCAGAGCAATCGGAGCGGCTAAATCGACTTGCGATGCAAATTGGGACGCGCGCAAAGCATGGCGTCAGAGAAAAGCCCGCGAACCTTGTCGCGGGCCTGACTGTATTACTCCTCGACCTCTTCCTGTTTGGCTGGATCATACTTCGCGAACCAGCCCATGATATTGTCGGTCTTGGCGATCAGGCGTGACGGACGGCCGGCAATATAGTGCGATGAGCCGGGCACCCGGATCAGCGCCGTGTCGACGCCTTTCAGCTTAGCGCGGTGTAGAATTGTTCCGCTTCCCAGGTCGGGGTGCGCCAGTCTTCTTCGCCGACCATGACCAGAGTGGGGGTCACGACATGCTCGATCAGCATGATTGGGGAGAAATCGAGGAACGCGTCCGGATCTTCCCATGGGTCGGCGCGTATCCAGTGCCGGCGGACGAATTGTGCAATGTCAGCCGACAGCGCCATGGTCATCCAGTTGATCACCGGCTTGATGCTGGCGGCTGCGGCGAACCGGTCGGTCTTGCCGACTGTCCAGGCGGTCAGGATACCGCCGCCAGACCCGCCGGTAACGAACAGGCGGTCTTCGCTGACATAATTTCGCTCGACCAGCGCATCGACGACGCTCATCAGGTCTTCATAGTCATTACCGGGATAGGCCTTGTCGATGGCCATCGCGAAGTCTGCACCATAGCCGGTTGAGCCGCGCGGATTTACATAGACGGTGACATAGCCTTCCGCCGCATAGCGCTGGATCTCGCTGGCAAAGAAGGGGCCATACATGGCGAACGGACCACCATGGATTTCGAGGATCATCGGAGCGGAGCCATCGGCTTCGAACCCGTGCGGCAAGGCCACCCAGGCTTCGATTTCAAGACCATCGACCCGCGACGGCACCTGGATTTCTTCGATCGCTGCCATATCGAGATGCGCGAGCACATCCGAGTTCAGATCGGTCAGAATGCGGTCGCTGACATTGCGGCCCATGACGGCGATCTCTGACGGTCGGTCGGGCGAGCCGGCTGTGTAGGCAATGACCGGGCGCCGCGTCTCGGACACGGTAAAACTGCCACCCGCATAAGGTCGCCCGATCGAGGTGCCGCCGAGGCCCGCGGCGAGCGTTTCGACCTCGCCCTCCAGGGAGACTGAGACCAGATCAATCACGCCAGCGTTTTCGATTTGCGCGATCAGGCTGCGGCCATTTGGATGCCACGCCATCGCGTCGAACGAACGATCAAATCCGGCGGCCAATTCCGTTGACCCGCTGCCATCCGCATTCATCACATAGAGATCGGCCTGTTGATATGATTTCAGCAAATCATCATAGCCAAGATAAGCGATCTTCGAGCCATCCGGCGACACGACCGGGTTTGCATCCGGGCCATCGCGCATGGTCAGGACCGTCCGCGACAGGTCAGACAGGCTGACGCGGTATATCTCACTCTCGATCGGATCGAGATCGCGATCTTCGACATCATTACCGACCACCAGAAGCGCGTCATTGCCGAGCCAGGCCGGTGATCCGAAATCAGCTTCACCGCTGGTGACCTGGCGCGGTGTGCCGCCATCGGTCGACAGCGTGTAAACATGTGTCGCGCCTTCTTTCAGATAGCCCTGTCCGTCAAACCGGAAGGTCAGGTCGTCAAACACGCGGACCGACTCAGACCATTCTGCGCCCTCGGGCGGGGCGACCGGCTTGGCAAAACTTGGCGCCTCGGACGGCGTGAACATCGTGAAAGCGATTTGCGAGCCATCCGGAGACCAGGTGACATTGCCCGCACCAGACGGCAATTGCGCCAGTGAAACCGAGCGATCCGTATCGAAATAATAGAGGCGTAAATCTGGCTTGCCATCAGTGGCGGTCGCGTAGATCAGCTGCGATCCATCCGGAGACCAACGTGGTGCGCCGGCCGATGCACCGCCCGTGACCAGCGGTCGGTGCGCGCCGGAGCGAACATCCAGCGTCCAGAGATCACCGCGATCCTGATCCTTCAGCTTGTCCATAGAGTGGCGCACATAGACGATCGTGCGACCGTCCGGCGAAATTCGCGGATCAGCAGCATATTCAATGTCGAACACGCGCTCGGCCGTGAATTTGCGGTCTGTGTCGTCGCGATCGTCAGCGATCGCTGGACTGGTCAGCACGCCGAGCGCCAACAGTCCGCCTAAGAGTTTGGATGCACGCATCACCAGATCTCCCGTTTTTTCTGATGGTTCAGGCGTAACACTAAAAGTTAATCCGGGCCAAGCACCGCCTTTTCCTCGCCACAAGAATTCACTACATTACCCTCATGAGCATGTTTTCTCATCCCGGTGCGGGATGGTCGGTTCGCCATTGGCGACGCGACGATTATCCGCAAATGGAGGTCATCTTCAGGGAGTGCCTGCAGGCATTTCCATGGAGAGGGCCGATCCGCGATGAAGTGATCCGATTGCGCAAATCCCTGTCCTCAAACATTGCGTTCGTTGCCGAGGAGAAAAATGCCGGAGTTGTCGGATTTCTGACCCTGGAGCAGGGCAAAGCCTATGTTCCGCACGTGTTTGTTGATCAGGATTGGCGGTTTTGTGGTGTCGGAAGCGGGCTGCTGCAAGTGGCACGCGGCTTTGTCGGGCGGCCCTTACAGCTCGATGTCGATATTCAAAACGCCGCCGCTATTGAGGCTTACACGGCGCTCGGCTGGAAAGAGCAGGCCAAGGTCGGCCGGGGCCAACGCGAACAAGTGCGCCTGATTGGGCCTTAAGCCAGCGTCGCCACGACGTCATCAATCGAATTCAAGTGTCGCGTTTGTTCGTCTGGACTGAGGAATGATCCGGTAAAGCTATTGCGGGCGAGGGTGATGATCTCGTCTCGCGTCAAGCCGACCGCCGCAGCCGTTTCGATATAGTTCTGGTTCACATAGCCGCCAAAATAGGCCGGATCGTCGCTATTGATCGTGGCCTGAAGTCCAAGCTCCAGCATCCGCTTCATCGGGTGGTCCTTAAGGTCATCGACCACGCAGAGTGACAGGTTGGAGAGTGGGCAGACCGTCAACGTCAGGCCGGCGTCTTTCACACGGCGGGTGAGCGTGTCGTCTTCAAGCAGGCGATTACCGTGATCGATGCGATCAATCTTGAGCAGGTCGAGCGCTTCATAGACATATTCCGGTGGACCTTCCTCGCCAGCATGGGCGACCAGCTTTAAGCCCTTATCCCTGGCGGCGGCAAATACGCTCTCGAACTTTGATGGCGGGTGGCCGACTTCGCTGGAATCGAGGCCGACGCCGTGAATGCGGTCGAGATAAGGCTCGGCCTGGGCCAGGGTTTCGAATGCATCATCTTCGGAGAGGTGTCGCAGGAAACACATGATCAGTTTGTAGCTGATGCCATATTTATCGGCCGCGGCATCGAGGGCGGCTAGAATGCCATTGATCGGCGTGCTGAACGGCAAGCCGCGGTCAGTATGGCCCTGAGGGTCGAAAAACACTTCGACATGGCGGACATTATCCGCCTGACTGCGTTGCAGATAGGCGTCTGTGAGATCGTGGAAATCAGCTTCCGTCTGCAGCACCGACATGCCTTGATAATAGATATCGAGGAAGTCCTGCAGATTGGAAAAATTATACGCGGCTTTGACTTCGTCGAGGGTCTTGAACGGGATGTCGACATGGTTGCGCTGGGCGAACTCCATGAGCTGTTCCGGCTCCAGGCTCCCTTCCAGATGCAGGTGGAGTTCGGCTTTCGGCAGCGCGGCGATGAGGGCGTTCAAATCTGTCATGCAGGCTTGCTACAGTGTTCTGTTCGATTTGGGGAGCCCTGTAACTAAGCCCTCGCGGATTCTTTAACCACTGATATAGTCGTCTCCATTGGGCCGAATGGGGCGGCCGCAGGAGGTGACATATGGGATTGATCTGGTGGATCTTACCGGCACTGGCAGGTGTGATCGGTCTTGTCCTGAGTTTTGCCGGACTTGGTCGATTGCTGAAGATGAGATTGGCGGCGGGCGCCTTGCGGTTCCTGTTGGGGATCGGGTTGATTGGCGGGGCCGGAATTGGCGTGCTCGCCGGGCTCAATTTGCAAACCTACAAGGCGCTGACCAAGGAACGCGACGTCGCGCAGATTGAGTTCGCGCAGGAAGATGGCGCCGAAGACGCATACACGATGACGATGACACTTCCCGACGGCGAGCTTATTCGCCAGGAAGGCTTTATCGGCGACGAGTTTCAGGTCAGCGCGCAAGTCATTCGATTCTCACCGATGAAGCAGCTGCTTGGCTATGAAAGCCTGTACCGTCTGGAATTCATCGAGAGCCGTTACGCCCGTCGATATGATTCGACGCGGCTTTCGACATCGACGTCTTATGGTCGACGCGTCAGCGAAGACGGCAAGATCGATGTGTTTGACCAGGAAATCGGCTTCGATGTCTATGGCGCACTGGTAAATTATGGCGGCGAGGAAGAGCTCGATCGCGTGCTCGAAGACTCCGAAACGACGGATGAGACACAGGCCCTGTTCTCCGCCGGCCTGTTATCCTCCAAGGACTCCGGCGGTTCTGCGCCATTTGGCTCCGCGGTTTATTTCCCGATGGGGGATAAGCTGAAATACAAGGTCCGTATCACGCAAAGTGCACTGGTCGTCGAACCAGAAGACAGCCGGACCCGTCAACGCATGATTTCGGGAAACTAGATATGTTTGGGCTTTGGGAACGTTATGTGGTGCCGCCTCTGATTTCTTGTGCGTGTTCGTCCAAGCCGATCATGAAACAGAGGGCCAAAATTGTTCCGGAAGCCGAAGGTGTCGTGCTCGAAGTCGGCTGCGGATCTGGCACCAATTTCAATCTGTATGACGAAACGAAAGTCAAACACCTGCACGCGATTGAGCCAGCTGAAGGCATGGTCAAGCGGGCGCGCAAAGCCTGGGCCGAAGGCCGCCGCGATACGCCCTGCGATATTCATCTGTGCGGCGCTGAAGCGGTTCCGCTTGACGATAGCAGCGTTGACACGGCCGTGGTCACGTTCGTGCTGTGCACGATCCCGGATTGGGAAAGCTCGCTGACGGAGCTGCGGCGCGTGCTAAAACCTGGCGGCAAAGTCCTGTTTTCGGAACACGGTCTCGCCCCGGATGAAGGTGTCGCCAAATGGCAGCACCGCGTCGAACCGGTATGGAAACGCCTCGCCGGCGGCTGTCACCTGACGCGCGATACCAAAACCATGCTGGAATCAAGCGGTTTTGCCGTCGATCAACATGAGACCATGTATCTGCCGAACACACCGAAGATTGCCGGATTTGCGGCCTGGGGCAGTGCGCGTGTCGCTTAGGGCGCGCCCACCGTATCTCCCTTTTCTTGATGGCGCGCCGGGATTTGAGCCCGGACTGAACCCGATCTCGGCGGAGAATTGGCTACACCCCGACACAGAGGCCAATGCCTGGCTGCGCGACAAATGCCTGATCATGAAGATGATGCGCGCGAATGTGTGCGGCGGGACGCTGGATAGCGAGGCGTGCGACGAATTGCTCGCAATGGTAATCGACGCGACCGGAGAGGTCCCGAACCAGAGCATGCCGAGCGCGCTTGAGGAGGCGGCGTCTCTGGTCTCTGACGATCTCTGCGTGCTCGAGGCGAACCGTCCGGGAGACTGGCGGCTGACCGCAGGCGTCTTGTGCGCGCCGACCTACTGGACGCTGCCGGAACGCATTGGCCTGGACCTGGGCGGCTTACATGGCCCGGTGCCAGGCGGCGATCCACAGCTGGCGAGCCGGGTCGGACGGATTTTCACCGGGCTCGCCCCGGGGGTCGTACTGGAGCGCTTCAACTGGACCGTGCAGGCGAGTGAGAAGCGCTACACGCCTGACCGGCCCGGCGTGGCTGGAAAATCCCCGCATGATCTGCACTTTCGAGTCGAGCGCCAGAGTATACGCAAACTGCCGCGCTCTGGCGCCGTCGTGTTCACCATCCGAATCTGCCTGGACCCGTTGATGCCAATCCTGGAAGATGGGGCGACCCGCGAAGCCTTCGAAGACGCTTGGCTCGGGGCAAGCCAGGATGTACGTCAATACAAGCACTGGCCTGCTCTGGAGCCATTGGTGTCCACGGCGTGCCGCGATGCGCAAAACGCGCTGCATCCTTCATAGAGGAGACCTGCGATGCCAAAACCCGTTCAAGGTCGAATGACATCGGCAATCGAAGGCGATTTTGTTCTGTTTCTGATTGGCATGCGTATCCACAAATTGTGGAAGGTCTGGAAATGGGTCCCGGTCTTCTTGTCGATGCCGCGTATGCTGGCGGAACTCGGCAAAAACCCGGAATTGGGTCTGCTTCACAACAAGACGTTCTTCAGTCTGCGCAGTCCCTATCTGGTGCAATACTGGCGCAGTTTCGACGATCTTCATGCCTATTCCGTGGATAAGTCACTCGAACACCTGCCGGCGTGGAAAGCCTTCAACAAAGCCATAGGTTCAGGCGGCGATGTCGGCATCTGGCACGAGACCTATCTGATCAAAGCGGGGGATCACGAAACCGTTTATGGCAACATGCCTCCTGTCGGCCTCGGCGCAGCTTTCGGATTAAAGCCAGCCACAGGCCGTAATCGGTCCGCCAAAGGGCGATTGCGACAATCTGATGGGCTCGACCAGCCGATTGTGGACGAAGCTTCCGAAGCGAACTAGATCGACGGCGGAACACAGGAGCGATCATGAAATACTGGCTGTTTAAATCCGAGCCATTCAAGTGGAGCTGGGACCAGCAAAAAGCCAAGGGCGATGCTGGCGAAGAGTGGGACGGCATTCGCAACTACCAGGCGCGCAACAATATGCGCGAAATGAAGGTCGGCGATCGCGGGTTTTTCTATCACTCGAATGAAGGTCTGGAAGTGGTTGGCGTGGTTGAAGTTTCTGCTGAAAGCGCACCCGATTCCACCACCGATGACGAGCGCTGGGACTGCGTCCATATTCGCGCGCTGGTCGATATGCCGAACCCCGTCACGCTGAAAGCGGTCAAAGCAAGCGAGGCGCTGGCCGCGATGTCGCTGGTCACCAGTATGCGCCTGTCTGTGCAGCCGGTGCTCGAAGACGAATGGATCGAAGTTTGCCGGATGGGTGGTCTCAACGGCAAAACGCTGAAACCGCTCTAGTCGGACGCTCAGTCGTCCAGGGCCATATCGACAATCGCATCGCAATGGATCAGCGCCGTGTCATAGGGCGGTAGCGGGCTGTTCTCCGCAGTCACCAGCATGCCCAGCTCGGTGCAGCCGAGGATGATGCTGTCGCAGCCCTGCTCTTTCAGGCCCTCAATGCAGTCCAGATAAAATCGTTTGGCCTCTTCGCGGACGATGCCGTGGGTGAGATCTTCAAAAATGATCCGGCTAAGCTCTTTTTGCGTCTCGGCATCGGGCAAGACCGGGACGAGCCCGGTCTTTTCAGCGAGCCGCTCTCTGAAATAGGGCTGCGCCATGGTGAACGCGGTGCCGAACAGGCCCGGCTGTTTGCGCCCGTCGGCCAGCAGACGCTCACCGGAGGCATCGACAATGTGCAGGAAGGGGAGATCGGTTGCATCTTCTATCGCATCCGCGACCGTGTGCAGCGTGTTGCAGGCGAGGACCAGAAACTCCGCACCCGACGATTTGAGGCCTTTTGCGGCTGTGTCAAACCCGCTGCGAACAAACGGCCAGTCGCGCGTGTCATGGGCGCCATTATAGTCATGGAAATTGACCGAGTGAATGCGCATCTCGGCGCTATGATAGCCGCCAAGGCGCTCACGAACTTTCGCATTTATGGTCTTGTAGTAGATCAGCGTCGCTTCCGTGCTGACCCCTCCTATCATGCCAATCGTTTTCATCGTGCCCCGTCCTCAAAACCCGCCAGAGCCCATTCGGCAAAATCGTCGAGCCGGCCTCCCGTGAACAGAAATCCGCCAATTCCGGCGGCATGTGCGGCCTCAATATCAGTCTGTTTGTCTCCGATCATGAAACTCGCTTCGCGTCTTACGGGAAAATCTGCCATCGCCTGAAGCAGCATTCCGGGCTTCGGTTTGCGATCAAAACTGTCTTTGAGATAGCGCGGATTGGTGCCCTCCGGGTGAAACGGGCAGAAGTAGACCTGGTCCACATCTGTGCCCGCTGCACGAAAGCCTTTTCGCATATGATCATGGACCGCGACCATGTCGGCCTCTGTGTAATGATCAAAGGCGATCCCGGACTGATTTGTAATCACGAACACATGCCATCCCCGGGCCTTGAAATTGGTGACGCATTCACGCGCGCCGTCTATCCACTGCCAGTCCGCGACACGGCCAACATAGCCGTGATCAACATTGATGACACCGTCGCGGTCGAGGAATAAAGCGGGTTTCAGTTCAGCCATGCTCCTGCCTAGCTCAGAGTCTCCCGCTGCGCGAGAGTGCTTGGCTTTTTTTGAGAATTCTGGTGCTTTGAGGTCAGGGAGACCTGCAAACAGGCCCCTCTAATTGCCTAGGGAGGGCACGAAATGGAGCAATATATTCCACTTATACTCAACGGAGTGGGCGGTTTGGTCATTGGACCGATCGTCTCAAAAGTGTTGGGCGGAAAAGGCGGAACTGGCGCGATTGCCGGGGTTATCGGCGGATTGGCCGGCGGTTATGGCATGAATGCAGCCGATATCGGCTTTCAATCCCTGCTCGGGAACGAAGCCATTATGGGCCACCTCAGCAGCTTTCTGAATGGCGGCGTTGGCGGCGGTATCATTGGCGGCATTCTTGGCCTGATCACCAAAGCCAAATAGGCAGGCCTCAGACGATTGGAGGAGGCGGTCCGCACCGGGCCGCCTTTTTCTTATTCTGCGGCCGCAGCTTCTTCCGCCGCAGACGCGGCGATTGCACGGCGATTGATCCCGGCGCCGATCAGGAATGGGATGATCGCGAGCGCGGTTATGATCCCGGCCAGCAGGAACGCCGCGCCGCCTGTGTGGAACGGGTTGTCGGTCGGCAAGTTGGCGAAATATTTCAGCGTTTGTGTCATCAATACCGGACTGAAGATCAGGGTCATCGCCATCATACTGGCCTGCGCGCCCTGCAATTCGCCTTGCGCATTACGAGGTGTCAGCGTTGAGGTGATGGTATTAATCGCCGGCATCGCGACGCCGCCTATGGCAGAGACAGAAATCACCGCATAGGCCATCCACGGGGCCTCGGCGGCGGCAAACAGAACCAGTGCGATCGCGTTCACCACGAGCCCGAAGAGCCCGGCGCGCATCGGCCCAAACCGCTTGATCAGATAGCCGGTCAGCAGGGCCTGACTAACGGCCGAGCCAATTCCGACGGCGGCGAGCGATAGTCCGATCTCGAACTCTGACCAGTCATACCGGATCTCACCATGGAAGTTCCAGGTCGAGGGATAAACCGCATGCGCGATCTGGAACAACCCAATGGCGATAATAAACCAGGCAACCCGCGGAACTTTTGCAAAATGGACCAGGGCCCCGAACGGGTTGGCGCGGGCCAGATTGAAGGCACGGCGATCTTCCTTGCGCAGGCTTTCCGGCAAGATGAACAAACCATAGAGGAAATTCAGTCCGGCAATACCTGCCGCCACAAAGAACGGCAGGCGCGGGTTCACTTCGCCCAGCAATCCGCCAAATACCGGGCCGAGGATGAAGCCAATGCCAAACGCTGCGCCCATCATGCCGAACGCCCGGCCGCGCTCTTCTGGCTCTGTGACATCGGCGATATAGGCATTGGCCACCGAATACGTGCCGGAGAACAAACCGCCGAGGAACCGCCCGAGGAACAGGATCGATAATGTTGGAGCAAGTCCCATGATCAACAGATCAATGCCCAACATGCCTATCGAGGCGAGCAGAACCGGGCGGCGCCCAAACCGGTCTGACAGCCCGCCCAGGATCGGCATGGCGACGAAATTGGCGATCGCGAAGGTCATGCTGAGCCAGCCACCATAGACCACAGACTGAGCCGCGCCGAGCCCGGTGACATCTTCCAGCAGGGCGGGCATGACCGGCATGATGATGCCGAAAGACA
>SPJK01035457.1_pt1 | contig 32540 bp, 26 predicted proteins | sample 3741771 | NCBI WGS metagenome assembly SPJK01 (sample SAMN10925997, study PRJNA522277) | cold seep metagenome | isolation source: Elba SIP-enriched marine methane seep metagenome, extraction at timepoint T2 | place: Italy: coast of Elba, Mediterranean Sea
AATGCTGATGCGAACCCGTAAGGGGGCCATCTGGATCGAGTGGGATGAACGCCTTCTTCCGGATGGCGCCGGTGTCATCTCGGTCGGGCGCGACGTCACCAGCCGCCGCGCGGCCCATGAAGACCTGGAAGCATCCCAGCGCGCCAAGTCTCTGTTCTTTGCTGCAGTGACCCACGAGCTGCGCACACCGCTCGCGGGGGCGCTGGGCGTATCGCGACTGCTTGAAGGCACCGCGTTGAAGCCCGACCAAGCCGACTATGTCCGCTCGATAGCGGCTTCGGCTGACCATGCGCTGGCCATGGTCGACGACATTCTCGACCTGTCACGCCTGGAAGCCGGTCGTCTGGAATTGCGGCCCGAAACCGTCGATATCGCGGAGCTGGTCCGGGAGACCGTCGAACTGGCTGCTCCGCGCGCGCAGGAGAAAGCCCTGGAGATCGGGGTGGTCCACGCGTTCGGCGCGCCGACGCGGGTCACGGGTGACGCGGCCCGGCTCAAACAGATCCTCTATAATCTGATCGGCAATGCGGTGAAGTTTACCGCGGCCGGCGGGGTTCGCATCGATATAACCAACGCGCCGGACAGCGAGGGCCGCGACCGCCTCGCCCTGTCGGTCAGCGATACCGGCCCCGGTATATCCGAAGCCGACCAGGAAAGCCTGTTCGAGCATTTCGAGCGCGGTGCGGCCGAGCGCGACGGGGCTGAGAGCGGCGCCGGGCTGGGCCTGGCCATGGTCCGACGCCTCGCCGACGCCATGAACAGCGCCATGGGGGTGGAAAGTCGCCTGGGCGAGGGAGCCCGCTTCTGGCTGATCTTCGATCTGCCTGTTCTCGCGCTGCGAACCGACACTCCTTTGGCCGGTCGCCGGCTGTCCGTAGCCAGCGACAATGTGATCCTGCGCGATAGCCTGTGTGACCAGCTGATCGCACTGGGTGCAGAGGTCATTGGTCTGGATGGCCCCCATGACCTGTCCAGGGCGGTTGATACCGATCTGATCTGGGATGCGGACTGGGCTGGCGCTGCGCCGGCAACCCGATCCTGGCAATTGGTTACGCCGGCAGAAAAGGCCAAGCGCCCGGATCTGGTCGTTGGCGGAGACTGCAACTGGTTCGTCAAGCCGGTGCGAGCCGGGACGCTGGCCGCCCAATTGGGTAATCCAGCTGACATCGGCCAGATGCACGCCCCTGGAGCCAGTGCCCGGCGCCGCTTCCAGGCGGACCTGTCCAGCCTCCGCATTCTGGTTGCAGAAGATGATCCGGTGAACGCGCTGATTGCCCGTAAGTCTCTGGAACGTCTGGGTGTCGATGTTTCGCCCGTGGACCGGGGCGATACCGCACTGGAGGCGCTGCAGGCCGGGGGGTTTGATGCCGCCCTCCTCGATCAACGCATGCCGGGTCTCGATGGCCCCGATGTCGCACGCCAGGCACGCGAGGCCGGCTGCCATCTGCCGCTGATCGCCCTTACCGCCAATGACAGCGAAGCAGACCGCAAGCTCTGCCTGGCAGCCGGGATGGACGAATTCCTCACCAAACCGCTCGATGCCGACAAGCTGGCCGACATCCTCACCCGCTTGTGCCGCCCCGGAAACCGCGCCAGCATGGGCTGAACGACTTTCAGGCACGACATCAGGCGTTATCGGGGACTAGTGATCATGGCGGACGCGACGGAACCGGCTGGCAGGACGTGGGGCCAGACAGCCTCGGCCTATGCGCGGCCCATAATGATCGCGATGCTGATCCTGGGGTTTGCGTCCGGTTTGCCCCTGATGATGGTCTTCTCCAAGCTCAGTTTCTGGCTCCGAGACGCAGGCATAGAACGCTCCACCATTGGCTTCTTCTACTGGGTGACGATCTCCTACACCCTCAAGCCGCTCTGGTCTCCGGTCATTGACCGGGTTCCGGTTCCTTGGCTAACCAAGGCTCTTGGCAAGCGCCGGTCCTGGATGATTGTGGCGATCCTTGGGACGATGGTCGGCCTGTCCCTGATTGCGTTTACTGACCCGGCGAATGGATTGATCGTTACTGCGCTGGGCGCGTTCATCCTGTCTTATTCCGGGGCCACACTGGATATTTCCATTGATGCTTGGCGCATTGAATCGGCGACGCGGGACAGCCAGGCCAATATGGCCGCGGCCTATGTGCTCGGATACCGTGCCGCAATCATGTTCTCGGGAATAGGACTGGCGATTTCCGAATGGACCAACTGGACCATATCCTTCCTCGCGATGGCGGCGACGATGGGTTTATGTGCCATCCTGATTCTCTTCATGAAAGAGCCGTTTCATGCCTATCGGGAGCCGGATACGCAAAGTTTTGGCAGGCGCGTCGCGGCCTCGATTATCGAGCCTTTCAAGCAATTCTGGGACCGGCTCGGGCATTGGATCGTTCCGGTTTTCCTGCTTGTCGCCTTTTACCGGCTCTCAGACTTCACAATGGGCGTCATGGCAAGTCCGCTCTATTCGGACCTTGGTTTCAGCCGGGCCGTTGTCGGCGGTATCCAGAGCGGGCCCGGGGTCATCGCGACAATTTCGGGCGGATTTCTTGGCGGCGTGATCGCCTATAAGTTCGGAGTCCTGCGCACCATGGTGGTCGGCGCGGTTATTACGTTCGCGACCAACGCCGCTTTTGCCTATCTGGCAGCAGTCGGAAGTTCGGAGAGCGTTGGATTGCTCGCCTTTGTCATCAGCGCCGACAATGTGGCAGCGGGATTTGTCGGGACTGCCTTCATTGCCTACTTGTCGTCGCTGACTGACCCGCTCAACGCCGCAACGCAATACGCGCTGCTCTCGTCGATCTACGCCTTGATCTGCAAGTTCATCGCAGGGTTTTCGGGGGTCATGGCAGACGCGATGGGATATGTCGGCTTCTTCATCGTGACGGCGACATATGCCCTGCCAATGGCAGCACTGATCATCTTCATCATGTTGCGCGGCACGGATGCCGCGCGTGGAATCCGGGACCTCGAAAAGCGGACTGCAGCAGCAGAGTGACTGACCCCTACTCCGACAGTCCACTCTCCACATCATGCTTGTCCGGATCATAGGCCGCCAAGGCGGCCAGCGTGGTGATCTCTGAGACCGAGGCACCGAGCCGGGCGATCTGGACCGGTTTCTCGACGCCGACCAGCATCGGGCCGATCACCGTGGCGCCGCCCGCCATGCGCAAAAGCTTGGTGGCGATCGAGGCCGAGTGGATGGCCGGCATGACCAGCACATTGGCCGGCCCCTTCAGGCGCGAGAACGGATAGAGGAAGCGGTGTGAAGGATCGAGCGCGACATCGACATTCATCTCGCCCTCGTATTCAAAGTCGACGCCCCGCTCGTCTAGGATCTCGACGGCCCGGCGCAGCTTGTCCGAGCGGTCGCCGGATGGATTGCCGAAGGTCGAATAGGACAGGAAGGCGACACGCGGCGTGAAGCCAAACCCCTTGGCCGCGGCTGCTGTTTCGATGGCGATGTCCGCCAGCGCCTCTTCGTCCGGGAATTCCGCGATATTGGTGTCGGCGATGAACAGGGTGCGGTTCTTGGCCAGGGCTATCGACATGCCCATGACACGTTGGCCCTCGGCCGGGTCGAGGACTTGTGAAACATCATCCAAGGCTGCGCCATAGGAGCGTGTCGTACCAGTGACCATTCCGTCGGCATCGCCCAGCTTGACCATGCAGGCGGAGAAGACGTTGCGGTCATTATTGACCAGGCGTTGCACGTCGCGCTTGAGATAGCCCTTGCGCTGCAGGCGGCCGTACAGAAAGTCGGAATAGTCGGCATTGCGGTCGGACAGGCGGGCATTGACGATTTCGATCGCGTCCTCCGGCACGCCGACCAGTCGCATGTTGGCGCGGGTGATTTCCTCGCGCCCGACCAGTACCGCCTTGCCCAGCTCCTGGTTCTGGAAGGCGTAGGCCGCGCGGATGACGGCGGGTTCCTCGCCTTCGGCAAAAACGATGCGGCGACCATGACCCATGACCGCGCCCTGGATCCGCTGCAGCAGGGCGGCTGTCGGGTCGAGGCGGCGGGCCAGCGCGGCGCGATAGGCCGCCATGTCCGGGATCGGCTTGCGGGCGACGCCGGTGTCCATCGCGGCCTGCGCCACATAGGGCGGGACATAGGAGATCAGGCGCGGATCAAAGGGTGACGGGATGATGTAGTTCCGGCCAAAGCTCGGTCGAGCGCCGTGATAGGCTGCGGCGACCTCATCGGGCACGTCTTCCTTGGCGAGGGCCGCCAGGGCTTGTGCCGCGGCGATCTTCATCTCCTCATTGATCGTCCGCGCCCGAACGTCCAGCGCGCCGCGGAAGATATAGGGAAAGCCGAGGACATTGTTGACCTGGTTGGGATAGTCCGACCGACCGGTGGCGACGATGGCATCCTCGCGCACAGCGCGGGCATCTTCCGGCGTGATCTCCGGGTCCGGATTGGCCATCGCAAAGATGATCGGATCCTTGGCCATGGTCTTGACCATGTCCTGGGTCAGGGCGCCGGCGACTGACAGGCCGAGGAAGCAATCGGCTCCGTCGACAGCCTCGGCGAGGCTGCGTTTATCGGTCTGGACGGCATGGGCGGCCTTCCACTGGTTCAGATTGTCGCGTTCGCTGTGGATCACGCCCTTGCTGTCACACAGGATGGCATTATCCGGGTGAACGCCCATGGCCTTGAGCAGTTCGAGCACGGCAATACCCGCCGCGCCGGCGCCATTGACCACGACGGTCAGGTCCTCGATGCGGCGATCGGTCAGCTCGCAGGCATTGATGATGCCGGCGGCGGAAATGATGGCCGTACCATGCTGGTCATCATGGAAAACCGGGACATCGAGCAGTTCGCGCAGGCGTTGCTCGACGATGAAGCTTTCCGGTGCCTTGATGTCTTCCAGATTGATGCCACCGAACGTGTTGCCAATGCGCTTGACGCACTCGATAAATTGCTCGGCATCCTCCTCCTCGACCTCGATGTCGATGGCGTCGATATCGGCGAAGCGTTTGAACAGGACGGCCTTGCCTTCCATCACCGGCTTGGATGCCATGGCGCCCAGATTGCCAAGGCCCAGGATGGCGGTGCCGTTGGAGATCACCGCGACCATATTTCCCTTGGACGTATAGTCGTAGACCTTGTCCGGGTCCTCCGCGATGGCCTTGACCGGCACGGCAACGCCGGGGCTGTAGGCAAGCGAGAGGTCGCGCTGGGTGGCCATGGGTTTGGTCGGCGACATGGCGAGTTTGCCGGGAACAGGTTCCTTGTGGAAGGCGAGGGCATCCTCGTCCTCGACTCGACTGGTTCTGTCGTTCATCACCGATGTCCTTGTAAGATCTGAAGTCCCGGGGGATACAGCGCTCTAGCCGCTTCGCACCCTTGCACGCAAGGTGAAACCTCGCCACCGTCTGCGCCGATGAATGCCATGTCGACCCTCCCCGTGCCGCGCGATCGCACCTTTCCCTCGAGTGAGGGTGCAACCCCGATGATGCAGCAATTCCTCGAGCTGCGCGCCCAGGCGCCGGCCGATGCCTTGCTGTTCTACCGGATGGGCGACTTCTACGAGTTGTTCTTCGATGATGCCGTGCGCGCTTCGGCGGCCCTTGATATCGCCCTGACCAAACGCGGGGAGCACCAGGGCGAGCCGATCTCGATGTGCGGCGTCCCGGCGGCGACAGCGGAGGCCTATCTCGCGCGCCTGATCAAGGCCGGTTTCAAGGTTGCCGTCGGCGAGCAGATGGAAGACCCGAAGGCGGCCAAGGCCCGCGGCGGTTCGAAAGCCGTTGTCCGACGGGCCATTACCCGTGTTGTCACGCCGGGCACGCTGACCGAGGACAGCCTGCTGGACCCGCGCGTCTCCAACCGGATTGCGGCACTGGCCCAATTGGTGACCGGTGAGGCGGCACTGGCCTGGGCCGATGTCTCGACCGGAGACTTCCGGGTTTCTCCGGTTGCCACCGAGAACCTGGCTGCCGAGATCGCCGCCATGAGCCCGGCCGAATTGCTGGTCGAGGAGCGGGGATTTGCCGAGGCCGCTATGTTGGCGCCGCGATCCACCCTGACACCCCTGCCAAAAGCCAAGTTTGACCCGGGCTCGGCCGAGCGCCAGTTGAAGGACCAGTTCAGGGTCCAGGAACTGACCGCTTTCGGAAACTTCACCAAGGCCGAATGCGCCGCGCTGGGCGCCTTGCTGGATTATCTGTCACTGTCACAGGCAGGGGCACCGGCGAAGCTGGCGCCACCGCGCCAGGTCGCCGCCGGAGCCTGTCTGGCCATCGATCCGGCAACTCGCGCCAGCCTCGAGATCGAACGCACTCTGTCAGGGTCACGTCAGGGGTCCCTGCTGGATGCCATCGACCGGACGGTAACGGCACCGGGCGCGCGCAAGCTGGCTGAACGTCTGGCCAGACCATTGACGAATGTCGCTGAAATCGAGGCCCGTCTGGACGCGATTGCCTGGTTCGAGCGCGCCCGGCCCGAACGTCGGGATCTGCGCGATCGTCTGCGCCAGGCTGGCGATGCCGAGCGCGCCCTGTCGCGGCTCTTGCTGGGTCGGGGCGGACCGCGCGATCTCAAATCACTCGCGGCGGCCCTGCAGGAGGGTGAGATCATCGCTTCCCGTCTGCTCGACCGGACGTTGGACACCCCGCCGACCCTGATCTCGGAAGGCCTTGAGGCCCTGGTTCTTGGCGACAAGCCGGAACTGGCAGAGCTGATCGCCGAGTTGGAACGCGCCATTGTCGACGAGCCACCGCTTCTCGCGCGCGATGGCGGTTTCATCGCCGAAGGCTGGCAGGTTGAACTGGACGAGTTGCGGCAATTGCGTGATGCGTCCCGGCGCGTGGTCGCGGGTCTGCAGCAGACTTATGCCGAGGCGGTGGGTGTCAGCGCCTTGAAGATCAAGCACAATAATGTGCTGGGTTACTTCGTCGAGGTCACCGCCAAACATGGCGATGCCCTGATGGGGGACGACCGTTTTATCCATCGTCAGACCATGGCCAATGCGATCCGCTTTTCGACCACCGAGCTGGCTGAGCTGGAGGCCAAGATCGCATCGGCCGGTGATCGCGCCCTGGCGATGGAGATCGATGCCTTTGCCGGATTGCGGGACCGGGTTGAGGCTCAGGCCGACCTGATCCGTGGCGCGGCCCGGGCTCTGGCCGAGTTCGACGTCGCGGCGGGCCTTGCAGAATGGGCGGAAGACAGCGAGGCCGCGCGGCCGGTGATGTCTCAGGACAGTGTCTTCCACATTGAAGGTGGTCGACATCCGGTCGTTGAGCGGGCGCTCGCGAAGGCGGGGGACGGGCGTTTCACGCCGAATGACTGTCATCTGGATGGAGCCGGCGAAGAAGCCAAACGGCTGACATTCGTGACCGGCCCCAACATGGCCGGTAAATCGACATTTCTGCGCCAGAACGCCCTGATCCTGATGTTGGCGCAGGCTGGTTGCTATGTACCGGCGCGGGCGGCACGTATCGGTGTTGCCGACCGCCTTTACTCGCGCGTGGGCGCTGCTGATGATCTGGCCCGCGGTCGCTCGACCTTCATGGCGGAGATGATCGAGACGGCTGCCATTCTCAATCAGGCAACAGCGCGCAGCTTTGTCATTCTTGACGAAATCGGACGCGGCACCGCGACCTTTGATGGCCTGTCGATCGCCTGGGCGGCTGCCGAGCATCTGCATGCGGTGAATGGCTGCAGGGCCCTCTTCGCAACCCATTACCATGAGCTGACACGGCTCGCCGACGATCTCGACGCGGCTGGCAATGTCTCGCTCAAGGCCCGGGAATGGAAAGGCGAGCTGGTCTTTCTTCACGAAGTCGGAAGCGGAGCTGCGGACCGGTCTTACGGGATCGAGGTCGCGCGCCGGGCCGGGTTGCCGCGGGTGTCAGTCAAGCGAGCCCAAGCGATCCTGGCACGGCTTGAGGCGGATGGAGCCCCGGCTGCGGCTCTCACCGACTTGCCGTTGTTTGCCCTGTCCGAACCGGAACCGGAGCCCGTCATTTCAGAGGTCGAGACCCGTCTTGGTGAAATCGATCCGGATGCGCTGAGTCCGCGCGAGGCACTGGAAGTCCTGTATGCGCTCAAGGCGATGACGAAGAAGACGTGACGCCGCCGGTTGCGGTGCTCTAGATTGGATCCACGATGAAGATGCCCGCACTGCCCGCTTCGCTGGATGGTCTGCAATTGCGGGCCCGACTGGCTGCCGCCCTGGCGCAACAGGGGTGGGAGTCACCGGCTGCCCGTGCAGCTGCGCTGGCGCATGTTCGCACGTCCATAGACCGGTTTAGAACGCAGGCCTTTGACAGCCTGACCGGCGCCGGCGGGGGCGCGATTGCGGCCCACCTGCTGTCAGAAGGCATGAGCGTCTGCCTGCACGCCCTGTTCGATTCCATGGCGGCAGCTGACCTGGCCGGGTCCACCGGCGTGGCATTGTGCGCTCAAGGGGGCTTCGGAGCTGGCGAGCTGGCACCCTCGTCCGATATTGATCTGATGCTGATCAAGCCCGACGAGCCCGGGGAAGCGACCGATGCCTTCCTCCAGCAATTCTTGTACGCGCTCTGGGATCTGAAAATCGATGTCGGCGGTGGTGCCTGTCGGACCATGGATGAAACCATCGCGCTGACACAGCTCGACGCGTCGGAACGCACTGCGCTCCTGTCCTTGCGTCACCTGGCTGGCGATGAAGCCGCAACAGCGACCCTGGCCCAAAGGTTCCGCGACGAGGTCGTCGCCGGTGATCTGCCGGCCTTTGTGGAAGCCAAGCTCAAGGAGCGTGACGCCCGGATCGAGAAGGCGGGCCGGTCGCGCTATACAGTCGAGCCCAACCTGAAATCGAGCAAGGGTGGTTTGCGCGATCTGCAGCTGATGCGCTGGCTGGCGCAATTTCTCTACGGGGCTGATGCTTTCGAGCGATGGGTTGGCAGTCGTTTGCTGTCAGTCGAAGACGTCTCCAAATACATTCTCGCTGACGACTTCCTGTGGACGGTGCGCTTTCACTTGCACGAGCTTGCCGGCGGCAAGGACGAACGTCTGACATTCGACGTCCAGCCGGAGATCGCGGCGCGGATGGGCTTCGAGGATGGTGAAACCGACAGCGGTGTCGAGCGTTTCATGCGTCGGTATTTCCGTACGGCGATGGATGTCGGCGCCCTCACACGTCTGGTCTGCGCCAAGCTTGAGGCCGATGCCTGGAAGTCGAAACCCCGCGGCTTGGCGCGTTTTCTGCCGCCGGGAATGGAGGCGGCGGAGGACGCTGATGTTGGTGAGTTCATCGTCCGTGAGGGCCGACTGGATTTTGCCCACGCGACCCAGATCCGCGAAGACCCGATCCGCCTGATGCGCTTTTTCCATGTTGCCGCGTCGCGGCGCCTGGACTTGCACCCCGAGGCGGTGGCGAGAATTGGCCGCACCCTGCACCTTATCGACGATGATTTCCGCCGGGCGCCGCGAGCGGCACGGGCCTTCTTTGCGGTCCTTTTGGACAGTGCCGCACCGATGGCGGTGTTGCGAATGATGACAGAGGCGGGCGTGCTGGGTCGCTATCTCCCGGAATTCGGGGACATTGTCGCCCGCACCCAGTTCAACATGTATCACCGCTACACCGTCGATGAGCACACCTTGCAAGCGCTTGGTGTGTTGCGAGAGATCGAGGACGGCCTGCATCCGCTGGATCACCCGCTGTCGACCCGATTGGCGCCGCTGATCCAGAACCGTCGCGCCCTCCATCTGGCGGTCTTGCTGCATGACACTGGCAAGGGCGCCGGTGATCAGTGCATTGAGGGGGCCGCTCGGGCCATGACTGCCTGTGAGCGTATGGGGCTGGGAGATTCCGAGACCGAGCTGGTTTCCTGGCTGATCGCGTCTCATCTGTTGATGAGTGACACCGCGCAGCGCCGTGACCTGTCCGACCCGAGGACCGTGGCTGACTTTGCTGCTGCGGTTGGTACCGTGGAGCGGTTGCGGCTTCTGACAGTCCTGACAGTTGTCGACATACGTGCGGTTGGGCCGGGTGTCTGGAATGGCTGGAAGGGTCAATTGATCCGAGAGCTCTATTCGGCAACCGAGCAGGTCCTTTCCAGTGATGGTGACAATCTGCAGCTGGCGCGGGAGACCCTGGCCGAAAAGGCCGAGTTGGCGAGGAGCCGGATCCGGCCGAGACTGGAGCGCGTCAACGCCGAGTTTGCCAGCTGGTGGACTGCCGAGCTGAATGACGCCTACTGGACGGCTTTCTCTGAGGAAGACCGCTTCCGCCATGCTGCCTTTGTACGCCATGCCCGTGATGCCGGCCGCCAGACCTCGGCAGCAGTGCGGGTTGATCGTCGGCGCGCCGCGACGGAAGTCATGATCTGGTCGCCTGATAGGGAACGGGTGTTTGCCGACATCGTCGCTGCCTTTGCCGAAGTGGGCGCTGATGTGGTCGGGGCGACCATCAACACCACTACATCGAGCCAGGTCTTCGACATCTTCTATATCCAGGATGCTGCGGGCCAGCCTTATGGCAAGCATGACGCTGTCCAGCGTCAGGCTTTGGTCGGGTATCTGCGGGAGGTCGCGACCGGCGAAGTCACGGTCCGCCGTCGCCCGGCGGCACCGCTGAAGCGGCGTGATGCGGCATTTCGGGTTACGCCCAGCGTCACCATCTCCAATGAAATCGCCGAGCAGGCGACCGTGATCGAGGCCTCGGGGCGCGACCGTCCCGGATTGCTGGCCGATCTGGCGGATGTTCTGGCCGATGAAGGCCTCGCACTGACTTCGGCCCAGATCGACGGCTATGGCGAACGCGCGACGGACGTGTTCTACGTCACTCACAAGGACGAAAAACTGGTCGATGAAGCGATCAGTGAAAGTGTCCGCAATGGGCTGTTGGCGGTGTTTTCCGAGAACGAAACAGCCTTTGACAAGAAAGCTGCGCAACGCGGCATCGCCCGGGCCCGGGCCAGTGTGTTGAGGTAGGCATGCGGCTTTTACGTTCCACGGCCATTGTCGGCGTCCTGACCATGGCGAGCCGTGTCCTCGGCCTTGTTCGCGAAATGCTGCTCGCCGCATCGCTTGGCGCCGGGGTGATCACCGACGTATTCCTGACAGCCTTCCAGTTTCCGAACCTGTTCCGGCGGATATTCGCGGAAGGCGCTTTCAATTCGGCCTTCATACCGTTGTATGCCGGCAAGCTGGAATCGGGTGAGCAGGACGAGGCGATACGCTTTGCCCGGCAAGTCATGTCGGTCTTGCTGACGTCCATGCTGGTGCTGGTCATCGCTGCGCAATTCCTGATGCCGTGGCTGATGTATGCGCTGGGGCCGGGCTTTGTTGGCGAGCCAGGACCGTTCCGGCTGGCTGTGCTGCTGACCCAGATCACCATGCCCTACCTGATGATGATGTCGCTCAGCGCGATGCTGAGCGGGGTGCTGAACTCCCACGGTCGCTTTGCGGTTGCCGCAGCGGCGCCGGTCCTGCTCAACCTGATCCTGATCGGAATATTGCTGTTCTCGCCGGCGAATGGCGAGCAGCTCGCCTTGCACCTTTCAATCGGCATCAGCCTGTCCGGTGTGGCGCAATTGGTCTGGTTGTTCGCCGCCTGCCGCGCGACCGGTCTGCGCCTGTCGGTTTCGATGCCGCGCATGACGCCGGGTGTCCGCCGCCTGATCACGCTCGGCATACCCGGAGCCATCGCGGCGGGCGTGACGCAGATCAATATTCTGGTGACGTCGTCGATCGCGACGATCGAGGAAGGCGCAAAGTCGTGGCTGTATTTCGCTGACCGACTCTATCAGTTGCCGCTCGGGGTGGTTGGTATCGCCATGGGGGTGGTGCTCCTGCCGGCCCTGAGCGCACGTGTTCGTGCCGGAGAGACGCAGGCCGCTTCGAATGCAATGAACCGGGCGCTGGAAATTTCGATGGCCCTGACCCTGCCTGCGGCGACTGCACTGGCGACAATACCGGTCTTCATTGCCACGGGCCTTTACGAGCGCAACGCCTTTACCTCACAGGATGCGGTGATGGTCAGTCAGGCGTTGGTTCCGTTTGCGATCGGCTTGCCGGCATTCGTCTTGATCAAGGTCCTGTCGCCAGGATTTTTCGCGCGTGAAGACACGATGACGCCGATGAAGTTTGCGGCCATTGGAGTGGCGGTGAACCTCGCCCTGGGTCTCGGCCTGTTTTTTGGCCCGCTCGGGTTTGCCGGTCTTGCCATTGCGACCGCGGTCGCCGGCTGGGTCAATATGATCCTGCTCGCAATCACGTTGAGCCGGCGTGGTCTCTTCGAGCCGGATATCCGATTGTTGGGCAAGCTGCCGCGCATTGTGCTGGCCTGTGCAGCCATGGCCGCCTTTCTTCTCGTCGCCGAGCATTATGCGGATGCATTGCGGATCTACCTGTTTGACTCGACCCTTCTGACACTTCTCGTTGTCTGTTGTGGTGGCCTGGGTGTTTACGGCATTGCCGCGTTGGTAACGGGCGCCTTGCGGCCCTCCGAGGTGCGCGGCGCGCTCAAGCGCTCTTGAGGCCAGGCCCTGCGCTCGTTAAGACGCGTGTTCCTGTTCGCCCTTTCCGCAAGGCCCTCCCATGAGTGACACGCCCACCGCCTACCAAGGCCCGAAACGCATCTTCTCCGGCATGCAGCCGACCGGTCGCCTGCACCTCGGCAATTATCTCGGTGCTCTGAAGAACTGGGTGGCGATGCAGGATGAGGATGAGTCCGAGCGCATCTATTGCGTGGTCGACATGCACGCCGTCACCATGCCGCATGACGCCAAGGCCTTGCCGGATGCCGTGCGCCGCGTGACGGCCGCTTACCTTGCCGCTGGTCTGGACCCGGAAAAGAACGTGATTTTTGCCCAGTCTGCGGTTCCGGCCCATGCCGAACTGGCCTGGATCCTCAATTGTGTCGCCCGTCTTGGTTGGGCCGAGCGGATGACCCAGTTCAAGGACAAGGGCGGCAAGGACCGGGAACGTGTCTCGGTCGGCCTGCTGACCTACCCGGTCCTGATGGCCGCCGATATCCTGGTCTACAAGGCGACCCATGTGCCGGTTGGCGATGACCAGAAGCAGCATCTCGAATTGTGCCGTGATGTCGCCGCTCGCTTCAATCGCGATTTCGGCGATGGTGAAGCCGTCTTCCCGATCACAGAACCGCTCATCCAGGGTCCGGGCGCCCGCATCATGAGTTTGCGTGACGGCACCGCCAAGATGTCGAAATCGGATCCGTCGGACAATTCCCGGATCAATCTCGAGGATGATGCCGACACCATTGCCCGCAAGATCAAGAAGGCCAAGACCGATCCCGAACCGCTGCCGGACTCGATCGACGGTCTGGACGGTCGTCCGGAAGCCTCGAACCTGGTCGGTATTTTCGCGGCCCTGACCGGCGGCTCCAAAGCCTCTGTCCTCGCCGAATATGGCGGCCAGGGTTTCGGCGCCTTCAAACCGGCCCTGGCCGAAGTCGCAGTCGAGTATCTCGCCCCGATCTCCGACGAATACCGTCGGCTGATCGCCGAGCCGGCCGAGATTGACCGGATCCTGAAAAAGGGCGCGGAACGGGCGCGGGCAGTGGCGGAACCGGTGATTGCCGAAGCGAAAGCGGCGATCGGTTTCTGGGGCTAGCCCATTTGCCGCACTCCCGGTCCGGCTGGAAATCGAATAGAGCATCGACATGCGGTGGTCTCGCGCGTGTCGCCCCGGGTCGTTTTCAAGCGTGTATTCGCCGCCGGCATTGATGAGGACACCATGATGAAAACAACGATTTTTCCATGCCTTCTGGCACTTGCCCTGGTGGCTTGCGGCGAGACCGACACGCAAGTGGTGGAAATGTCTGCGGCCGACCATGACGGTATGGATCACGCATTATCGACGACCGATGACGGCGCACCTCTGGCTGATGACGGTGTCATGCCGGTCATCGATGTGCGGCTGGCCTGGATGCGGCCCCACCCCCAGGGGCGCGATGTGACGGCGGCCTATTTTGTGGCCGGCTTGAGCGACGGGCAAGCGGACCGGCTTGTCGAGGCGCGGATTGATGGCGCTGAACGGGTCGAACTGCATGGGCATACGATGGACGATCAGGGCATGATGCGCATGCGCCCGGTCGGTCCGCAGCGTGTGGCGGCAGAAACGCCTCTGGTTTTCGCGCCGGGTGGTCTGCATCTCATGGTGCATGGTCTTGCAGCCGCAGCCGAGGGCGACACCGCCACCGGTGTCCTGGTCTTTGAACGCGCGGGCGAGGTGCCGGTAGTGTTCGCGGTGCAGGCGGCGGCTCCTGCTGAGCCGACAGAACACTAGGCTGGTTTGGCTGACGGCAGGACGTCGACCTGCCAGGGTTAACGAGGTGTTACCGAACCCTCATTTCCTGCCATATCGCTACTCCCCGTCATTGTGGTGCTCGGTTCTTCTGACTCCGGCGGGCTGGTATAGGTCGCGGGATCATAGAGCTTTGGCGCTCGCGGCCAGAACAGACGCATCATCCAGACACCCAGTGCGACGGCCGGGATCAGAACAAGCCCGATTGCATTTTCGTCGATCAGGAAGAGCTTGGTGAAGGCGGCGGCACCGATGATCGTCAAAACCCCGCCGATTGAGGTCATGGTTGCCAGGAATTTGACCGAGGACCCCTCAATGTATCGAACCGGCCCGGGCCTGTTTTCGAGCGCGAGGTGAAGCGCGACGAGAAATTCCCGAAAGTCCCGGGCATTGGCTTCAAATTGTCCGGCCCCGGTGCAGCGCATTGAACCGAACGCGATTTCGTTGCCCGTTCTGTCTGTGACCCTGCAGACAACCTGGCTGGCCTGACCGGCCATCTCAACCGAGAGGCGGACCTGGCGGATGTCGTCGAGCCCAATGTCGGAGGCGATGCCCGGGTCGCTGTCGGAGCCTGCGTCCCGCCAGGTCAAGCTGGTCTTGTCGAGCGACAGAATCCGCAAGGGGCTGCGACCATTCCTGCGGTCGGTCAATGAGGTCAGAGCCATGATTATCCCTTTCGTGACAGGGGGTAACACGAATAGCTGGACGTGTCGTGCGGCAGACGCCAAACTCCGAACATGCCACAGAGTTCACGCAAATTCCTGGTCATCGCCGACGATAGCTCGGAGTCTCGGACCGCGCTCTATTTTGCGGCTCGACGCGCTCAAGCGACCGGCGCACACGTCTTGATTCTCGCCACGCTTGAACCGGGTGATTTCAGCCATTGGATCGGCGTTGCGGAAACCGCGAAGCAGGAAGCCGAAATTGCAGCCGAAACAGTGCTGGAATCAATGGCTGAGGATGCCGAGGCGATAACCGGCGAACGACCGGAGTTATTGCTGAGGGAGGGTGACCGTCGCGCCGTCCTGTCGCAATTGCTCGAGGAAGATCCGCTGATCTCCCTGCTCGTTCTGGCGGCGTCCGCCAACGGGGAGGGGCCGGGGCCACTTGTCACGGCGCTGGCGCGGGGCAAGGGTCTGTTTTCCGGGCGCGCGGTGCCTGTCACGGTTGTACCGGGCGGGATGGACACCAAGGAAATCGACGCACTCGTCTGATATCCACACCATGAGTGTGGTTGAATGCCGTCGGAAAGAGCACCAAGTGGGCAGCAGGAGGCCCTGCCATGTTCATACAGACCGAAGCGACGCCGAATCCGAACACGCTGAAATTCCTGCCAGGCCGCGAGATCGCGCCGGATGGACCTCGCGAATTCGAGAGCGAGGAAGATGCGGCGAGTGCGCCCTTGGCGGCCGACCTGTTTCTGGTCGATGGCGTTTCAGGCGTGTTCTTCGGCGAGGACTTCATCGCCATCACCAAGACAGACGCCTATGAATGGGATCATATCAAACCCTTCCTGCTTGGCACGATCATGGATGGGCTTCAGTCTGGCCGTCCGCTGGTCGGGTCGGAAACCAATGAGACTGGACACGCCAATTACGCTGGCGAGAACGAGGGTCTGGTCAAGGAAATCATCGAACTGATCGACACCCGTGTGCGCCCGGCGGTGGCCCAGGACGGCGGCGACATCCTGTTTCACTCCTATCTGGCCGACAGTGGCATCGTGCGGCTCAAAATGCGCGGCGCCTGTTCCGGTTGCCCGTCTTCGACGATGACCCTGAAATCGGGGATCGAAAACCTGCTCAAGCACTACATCCCTGAAATCCAGTCGGTTGAAGCGGTCGAATAGGATCGGTCGGCCTACCGCGCGGCCTACCGCGTCAGACCTTCGACCTCCTGTCGAATATCCGTTAAATGGCGATCATGAACTGGTTGGCAATCGATACGACAGGCGAGCGCTGCACCGCTGCGCTCCGTCTTCCGGACGGCCGTGATCATGTCCGCAGCGACCGGATCGGCCGCGGGCATGCGGAATATCTCGCTCCGTTGGTTGAGGCCCTGCTGGCAGACACCTCGACTCCGGCCACGGAATTGTCGCGCATTGGCGTGACCATCGGTCCGGGCAGTTTTGCCGGTACCCGCGTTGGCGTCGCCTTTGCCCGCGGCCTGGCGCTTGCCTGTGGCGCCGAATGTGTCGGAATTTCCAACCTGTCAGTCCTGGCCCGTCAGGCCGGACCGGATGGCCCGCTTGCCGTGTTGCACGACGCCAGGCGCGGCGAGGTGATCCTGCAGGTCTGGCAGGACGGTGCGGGCGGAGCGACGGAACGGGTCGGCCTCTCCGAGCTTTCCGACCGTATCGCCGAAAGAGGCGGGCCGATGTGCAAGGTGACGGGATCCGGCGCTGCTCTGTTGCCGCCGGGCTTCACGGATCTGGGCGTCGCGGTGATTGATCCCCGGGTCGTTTTGGCAATGACCGGCGAACTCGATCCGAAGGCCAATCCGCCCACACCCTTCTATGCAAGACCGCCGGACGCAAAACTGCCTGGCGGCGTGGCCCCGGCATGACACCCAAGGCCGAGGCAGTCGGGCCATCAAGCGCCGAAGCCCTGGCGGCCCTGCACGCGCGCTGTTTCCCGCACGGTTGGACAGCCCGGGAAATCGGTTCCCTGCTCAACCTGCCTGGCTGTATCGGGCTAGCCTGCCGGGTCGACGGGCAATTCGTGGCCCTGGCCCTGTTTCGCCAGGCATTGGATGAAGCCGAATTGCTGACCCTCGCGACCGAGCCCGATTTTCGTCGTCGCGGGCTTGCTGACATTATCCTGACAAGCGGCGAAACTCGCCTTTGCGATCAAGGAGTCGCCCGGATTTTTCTCGAAGTCTCCGAGAAGAATCCCGCCGCCGCCGCCCTGTACAAGCGCGCCGGCTATGGCGAGATCGCGCGCCGCAAGGCCTATTATCGCGATGGCAGCGATGCGCGGGTGCTCGAAAAATGGCTGCGCAAAGATGGACAGACCGGCCCGTGACCGCCTATTTCTCGTCATGTCTATCAGGGGAATGATCATGCCGGATCGGATTGAGAAGCTTTGCGTCGCCAAAGGGCTGCGGATGACGGACCAGCGCCGGGTCATTGCTCGTGTGTTGTCGCAGTCTGACGACCACCCCGATGCGGAAGAATTGCACCGTCGTGCCTCCGACGAGGATCCCCGCATTTCCCTGGCGACCGTGTACCGCACGGTCCGCCTGTTCGAGGAAGCGGGCATCATCGAGCGCCATGATTTCCGTGATGGACGGTCACGGTATGAAGAAGTTGGCGATGAACACCATGATCACCTGATCGATCTGAAGTCCGGTGAAGTCATTGAATTCGTCAATGAGGAAATCGAACGGCTTCAGGAAGCGATTGCCCGCAAGCTGGGCTACAAGCTTGTCGATCACCGGCTGGAACTTTACGGCGTGCCTCTCAAGGGTGCCGACGACTAGGCGCCTGTCCGACCGGTTTCGAGGAGAGGCCATGTCCGCGCGCACGCCCGGCAAACACGCGATCATCTTCATTTTCGTGACCGTTCTGATCGACATGATCGGCTTTGGCCTGATCATACCGGTGATGCCGGACCTGATCGAGGAACTGACTGGTCTGCAGGCCAATAATGCCGCGGTGTTGGGCGCTTGGCTGATGGTCTCCTATGCCGGCATGCAATTCGTGTTCGCGCCTATCGTCGGCGGATTGTCAGACCGTTTCGGTCGCCGACCGGTCTTGCTGGCCGCCTTGGGCGGCTTCGCCATCGACTACCTGATCATGGGGTTTGCGCCGGTCTTCTGGCTGTTGATCGTGGGCCGGATTCTCGCCGGCATTTTCGGGGCCAGCTATTCGACCGCGAACGCTTTCATCGCCGACATCACCCCACCGGAACAGCGTGCAGCCCGATTTGGCCTGATCGGGGCGGCATTCGGCGTCGGATTTACGCTGGGTCCGGCAATCGGCGGCTTCCTGGGTGACAGTTTCGGTCCGCGCGCGCCCTTTTTTGCCGCCGCTGTTCTGGCCGGCGCCAATTTCATTTATGGCCTGATCATCCTGCCGGAGACACTGAAGGCGGAGAACAGGCGTCCCTTCGACATCATGCGCGCCAATCCGCTGGGGTCGCTCCTGCAGATGCGCAAATACCCGGCCGTTCTGGTTCTGATGTCAGCCATCTTCCTGATGTTGCTGGGCCATTCAGTCTACCCGGCGATCTGGTCCTACTATACGGACTTCAAATTCGGCTGGAGTTCGCGAGACATCGGACTGTCGCTCATGGCGGTGGGGTTGAGCTCGGCGATCGTGCAGGGTGGCCTGACCCGGATCCTGGTGCCCAAGCTGGGGGAATGGCGGGCAATCGCCCTGTCGCTCTCACTGGCCGTTATCGCCTACGCGCTCTACGGCCTCGCGACGACCGGATGGATGGTCTATGCGATCATCCTGTTCGCAGCGCTGGGAGGGATCGGTCAGCCGGCGCTGCAGGGGGTCATGTCCCGCATCGTTCCGGCCAATGCACAGGGCGAGTTGCAGGGGGCGATGACGTCGCTGCAAAGCCTGTCGATGATTGTCGGGCCGCTGGTCATGTCCCGCATCTTCTCGCACTTCTCCGATGACGCCGCGCCCATAACCCTGCCCGGCATGCCGTTTCTCGTTGCGTCAGGCCTGACCTTGTTGGCGTTGTTCATAGGTCTCAGTGCCCGACGGCACGATCCCGGGCCGAAACAGGTCGGCGCACCAGTCGATGAGCGAGCGACGCGGCCGGTCACCGACGCTGCCGAGTAGTGCATTCGCGAGCCGGATCGACTGGCAGACCTTGCGTTCAGGCCCCATATCCATCATAACCCGCGCCTTTCCAGCTGCTGCCATAATGGTGGTCGCCCTGCACGATAATTGAGGGCCTGCCAGGCAGGTCACATGGATTTCATGAGCACGACGCGCAAACGCCTCTTCATCAAGACCTATGGCTGTCAGATGAATGTCTATGATTCCGACCGGATGAAAGATGTTCTGACGCCCCTTGGTTATGAGTCAGCGGAGACGCCCGAGGGCGCTGATCTCGTTATCCTGAACACTTGCCACATCCGCGAGAAAGCGGCCGAGAAAGTCTATTCCGAACTGGGCCGTCTGCGTCCATTGAAGGATGAAAAGGCCGCGTCCGGCGGCATGACGATCGCGGTCGCCGGCTGTGTGGCCCAGGCTGAAGGCGCCGAGATCATGAAGCGGGCGCCGGTCGTCGATCTGGTCGTCGGCCCGCAGACCTATCACAAGCTACCCGAGCTGATTGCCCAGGCGCACCGAGCCAAGGGCGAGGCCCTGGACACCGAGTTCGAGGTTGAAGACAAGTTTGACCGGCTCGGCAGCGACCGCCAGGTTGAGGGTTATTCCGCCTTTGTGACGGTGCAGGAAGGTTGCGACAAGTTCTGCACCTTCTGTGTCGTGCCCTATACGCGCGGCGCCGAGTGGTCACGCCCGGTGGACCAGATTGTCGCCGAGATCCGCGCCCTCGCCGCCAAGGGTATCCGCGAAGTCACCTTGCTGGGTCAAAACGTCAACGCTTTCCACGGCGCGCCGCCGAGTGGACGCGAGGCCGAGGGCGCCTGGGGGCTGGGCCAGCTGGTCCGTCATGTCGCCCTGATCGGTGGCATCGAGCGCATCCGCTTCACCACCTCGCATCCGCGCGACATGGATGAGGACCTGATCCAGGCCTTTGCCGACACGCCCAAGCTGATGCCCTATTTCCACCTGCCGGTTCAGGCCGGTTCGGACAAGATTCTCAAATCAATGAACCGCCAGCACACGGCGGAAGAGTATGTCGCGATCATCGACCGCCTGCGCGCGGCTCGTCCCGACATCGCCATTTCCGGCGACATGATCGTCGGATTTCCCGGTGAGACCGATGCTGACTTCGAAGCGACGCTCGACCTGGTCCGGCGGGTCAATTACGCGTCCTGTTTCTCGTTCAAGTATTCCAAACGCCCGGGCACGCCCGGCGCGGCCATGTTCAATCAGGTCGATGAGGGCGTGAAGTCTGCCCGGCTTGCGGTCCTGCAGGAATTGCTCAGCGACCAGCAGGCGGCGTTCAATGAAAGCATGATCGGCCGGACCCTTCCGGTCCTGTTCGAGAAGCCCGGCCGGATGGACGGCCAGCTGCATGGGCGCAGCCCCTATCTGCAGTCGGTCCATGTCGACGGCCCGGCCGAGTTGATCGGCCAGGTCGGTGAAGTCCGGATCGAGGCGGCCTCCCGCAATTCCCTGTCTGGCTCGCTGACGGGTTCGAAACGGAGTGCCGCGTGACCGGTTCGCGTCCCCCCGCCCGCAAGCGGGCTGCCAAACCCCGTAAGGCGGCATCGGAAAGTCTCTATTTCGAAGATGTCGAGCGACTGCGCGGCATGGCCGGCGCCGGGGATCGCTTCCTGATGATCATGGAAGAGGATCTGGGCGTCTCGTTGAGCGCTCCGGGTCGCGGCCAGGTCGTGATTACGGCCGAGGACAGCAGCGCCCGCGATGAAGCCAAGCGTGTGCTCAAGCGGCTCTATGCCGGCCTCGAGCATGGGCTCACCTGCGACGAGGCCGCCGTGCGGGCGGCCCTGCGCATGCATGATGACGCAGAATCTCCGGGCTTGGTTGATGACGGTGTCATCCGCGTGCCGCGCGGATCCAGCCTGATTGCCCGGACCGAGGGCCAGCGCGCCTATGTTCGCTCGCTGAAGAATGAGAAAGCGTTTGACCTGATCTTCGGGGTTGGCCCGGCCGGCACCGGCAAGACCCTGCTGGCGGTCGCCTATGGCGCCTCCATGCTGGTCCAGCGCAAGGTCGAGAAGCTCATTATCACGCGTCCGGCGGTTGAGGCGGGCGAGAAGCTTGGCTTCCTGCCCGGCGATCTCAATGAAAAGGTCGATCCCTATCTCCTCCCGGTCTGGGACGCCCTGGCCGATACGCTGGGGCGCAGCCAGCTGGAGAAGATGCGCGAGGATGGCCGGATAGAGGTGGCTCCGATCGCCTTCATGCGCGGCCGCACGCTCAACCGGGCCTTTGTGATCGTTGATGAGGCGCAAAATACCTCGCGCGCCCAGATGCAGATGGTTTTGACCCGCCTGGGTGAAGGTTCGCGCATGGCGGTGACCGGCGACCCCAGCCAGTGCGATCTCAGCCCGCGTGATCCGTCCGGCTTGCCGCACGCCCTCGATATCCTGGCCAACACCAAAGGTGTTGCCATTACCCGGTTTTCGCGCGTTGATGTGGTGCGTCACAATCTCGTGGCGCGGATCGTTGAAGCCTATGAGGAAGATGCGCGGCGCAAAACAGGCCCCGCGCAACAGCAATGAACGCCGTTGATCTGATTGTCGAAGATGACGCCTGGTCATCGCTAGCGGGCAAGACCCGCCTGGTTGAAGAAGCGATCTCAGCTGCCTGCAAGGAGCTTCCCGATCGAACGCCGGGTGTGGTGGCGATCTTGCTGGGCGGCGATGAAGGCGTTGCCTCCATGAATGCCCAATTCCGGGGCAAGGCGGGCGCGACCAATGTCCTGTCCTTCCCGGCCGGGGAGCATGCTGACAATCATCTTGGCGACATTGCCCTGGCCCACGGCGTCATCCACCGCGAGGCCGAGGATCGGGATATCGCGATCGCCGACCATCTCCGACACCTGGTCATCCATGGTTTTCTCCATCTTCAGGGCTTTGACCACCAGCAGGATGACGAGGCTGAAGTGATGGAAGCCATCGAGCGTCGCGCCCTGGCCCGACTTGGCGTTGCAGATCCCTATCCAAATGAGGACCCGGGCCCCGGCCCGCATTCAGAATGACTGACACACCATTATCTTCCGACCCGGGCACCCGGTCCTGGTTTTCACGTCTCCTTGGCGGCACCCAGCGTTCCGCTGCGGTCGCGCCAGCGCAGCCTGGCGCCTCAACGCCGAATTCCATCGAGGCCGACGCGCTGGACAAGTTGCGGGTGGCCGACGTGATGGTCCCGCGGGCGGATATCATCGGGGTCGATGTCGCGACGCCATTGGGGCAGTTGGCGAAGATTTTCGCCCAAGCCGCGCATTCGCGCCTGCCGATTTATCGCGACACGCTGGATGATCCGGTCGGTGTTGTTCACATCAAGGATGTGGTCAGCCATCTGGCACCCGGCTCTTCGGGCAAGCGTCCGGCCGGCTGGGCACACAAGCAGGTGCTGCCCTCCATCGGGCGCCCCTTGCTGTTCGCACCGCCCTCGATGAAGGCGCTCGACCTTCTGCGCCGCATGCAGGGCCGCCGCATGCACCTCGCCCTCGTGGTCGATGAGTATGGCGGCACAGACGGGCTTGTGACGCTGGAAGACCTGATCGAGCCGATCGTCGGCGACATTGAAGACGAGCATGATGACGAGGAAACCCCGGCGATCCGGTCTCGTGGCCCGGGTGTCTGGGATGTTGAGGCGCGCGCCGAGATCGACGCCTTCGAGGCTGTCGTCGGCGAGGAAATCGCCGCCGAGGATGAAGACGAGGATGTCGACAGTCTTGGCGGGCTGGTGTTCACGCTGATCGGTCGCGTACCCGAGCGGGGCGAAGTCATCCGGCACCCGACGGGCTATGAGTTCGAGGTTATCGAGGCCGATTCCCGGCGTATCAAGCGAATGCGAGTTCGGGCACCCCACAAGCGTCCAAAGCCCGCGACGTCCGACGCGGACACTCCGGACGCCAGCTGATGCGGCGGGCCCACCTCCTGATCTGGTGGCCGCGGACCTGGCTGGCAACCCGTTCCGGTTGGCGTCCCCGGATAGTGCTCTTTGTGGCGGGCTTGTTCAGCGCTTTGGCTTCGGCGCCGCTTCATGTCGTGCCGGCCCTGATGCTGGGTCTGTGGGCCCTGTTCGCGGCGCTGGACGGTTCGCGGCGCTTTGACCGACCGCTGCGCAGCGCTTTCCTGCGCGGATTCCTGTTTGGATTTGGCTATTTCATCGCCGGCATGTCGTGGGTGGTTTATGCCTTCCTGACGCGCGGCAATGGCGTTGAATTCCTGGCCCCGCTGGCCTTGCCGGCTCTTGCAGCGCTCATGGCGGTATTCTGGGGTCTGGGTGCGGCGATCTATGTCGCGCTGGCGCCGCGATCGGTCTGGCGCGTGCTGGTCTTTGCGGCTGCCCTGGCTTTTTCAGAATGGCTGAGGGGGCATGTGCTGGGCGGTCTGCCCTGGAATCTGCCAGCCTATGTCTGGCCCGCCGGAGGTCTGGTCAGTCAGACCGCATCCTGGTTCGGCGTTTATGGCCTCAGCCTGCTGACGGTGTTTGTGTTGACTGCGCCTTTGCTGGCCATCACGCCGCGATTGGAGCTTGGCCGCACGCTGCCGGCATTTGCGGCCCTGGGTATCTCCATGATTGTGCTGGCGACCGGCGCGATCCGCCTGGCGGCGAGCCCGCCGGAGAATGTGCCGGGCATGACGATCCGACTGGTTCAGGCCGGTATCCCGCAATCGCAGAAATGGGGAGATGACGGCGCTGCCTTCACTCGCGACCGCTATCTGGCCCTGACCGCGCGAGACGGTATTGACGAGGTCACGCATGTTGTCTGGCCGGAAGGCGCGCTGCCGACCTTCATGCTCGAGGATGGTCACACCCTGGCCCGCATCGGTGACACGCTGACTTCGGGCCAGACTTTGCTCGCGGGTGTCAATCGCCGTGCCTCGGACGGTCAGGAGCTTCGCTATTACAACACGCTGGCTGCGCTGCGCTACGAGGCGGGGACGCCCCGGATCGCTGCGCTTTATGACAAGGTCAGGCTGACTCCGTTCGGGGAGTTCACTCCACTCTCCGGGGTGATGGCGATGACCGGGATTCCTGCACTTCGTGATTTGGCCCGCTATGAGTTTACAGCCGGGCCCGGAGCAACCACGCTGGATATTCCGGGCGCACCGCGGGTTCTGCCGCTGATCTGCTACGAGGCGATTTTCCCGGAATTCGTCCGGTCACCCGACGAGCGCGCCAGCTGGATCTACAATCTGTCGAATGACGCCTGGTTCGGTCCGACGGCCGGGCCGCGGCAACATTTCAATCAGGCCAGCTATCGCAGTATCGAAAGCGGCCTGCCCATGGTCCGGTCGGCGGCGCTGGGGGTTTCAGGTGTGGTCGATGCGCTTGGTCGCCCGGTTGTCACGCTGGACCCGAGTGGCGAGGGCGTGCGCGATGTCGCCCTTCCCGGCGAATTGGGGCGGACCCCCTACTCGCTCTGGGGCGATGCGCCGTTTTTGGCCTTCTGCCTGCTGGTTCTGCTCGGCATGGCTTGGCAGCGTTTCCAGGCCATCCGAACCGCCGGTCAGGCGCAGCCGTGAGATGAGTTGATTGGATCAGGCCTCTCTGGTTGTGCTAAATTGCGGAAATTGACCGGCACATTGGCTCAACCGCAATGAGGTGCTCCATGCCGAAAGTGAATCCGCGCGGCCCCAATCCCATCGATATCCATGTTGGATCCCGGATCCGCTTGCGTCGGCAATTGCTCAAGATGAGCCAGGAAAGGCTGGGCGACGACCTCGGCGTCACCTTCCAGCAGGTCCAGAAATATGAGCGCGGCGCCAACCGTGTCGGTGCCAGTCGATTGTACCGGATGTCGCGGGTTCTCGAGGTTCCGGTCCAGTTCTTCTTTGAGGGCATGGGCGAACGATCGACGATGACCGGCATGGCCGAAGATGATCAGACCCCGATCGTTTATGACTTTATTCGCAGCGCTGACGGGGTTTCCCTCGCCGAGTCATTTTCCCGCATCAAGGATGCCAAGGTCCGCAAACGGGTGCTCGAACTGGTGCGCACTTTGGCGGATGACGATGACGAGCCCGCTCTTTGAAGTGCTGACTTTCCCGGTGCAAGCCGCAGCGGAAACAGCTACACCCCCGCCCCATGACGACTGAGCCGACACAAAATCCCGCCTTTCGCCTGTTTGGCCGCTCCCAGGGCAAACCTCTTTCTGCGCGCCAGCAAAGGCTGGTCGACGAATTCTTGCCGCGCATCGGCCTGCCCGATGATGGCCCGATTGATCCCGCCGCCCTGATGCCGGACCGTCGGCGCCAGGCCCTGGAGATCGGCTTTGGCGGGGGCGAGCATCTGGTGGCCCAGGCGGAAGCCAATCCACAAACCGGGTTTATCGGCATCGAGCCGTTCCTCAACGGTGTCGCCAAGGCGCTGACGGCAATCGATGCCGCGGGTCTTGGCAATGTGCGTCTCGCACGTGCCGATGCGCGTGAAATCCTGCCACGCTTCGAAACCGCCTCGCTCGACCAGATTTTCCTGCTCTTTCCGGATCCCTGGCACAAGAAGCGGCACGCCAAACGGCGTTTTGTCCAACAATCCACCCGCGATGAATTCGCGCGCTTGCTCAAGCCGGGAGGGCGCCTGCGGATCGCGACGGACGTCAAATCCTATGCCGATCATTGCATGGTTGAGCTGAGCGGCGATGACCGCTTCATTTGGCAGGCCCGGACCGCCGATGACTGGACCCTGCCGCCCGCCGATCACATCACGACCCGCTATGAAACCAAAAACCTGGGCGATTGCGCCCCGGTCTTCATGGACTTCCTGCGCGTCTGACAGACTCAGCCGGCTTGCCAATCAGAGCTGTCCGGCGTATAAGGCGGCTCACTACAAGTTCGATTGTATCGGATGATACATTCGAGCGGTCGCCCTCGGCGGCCGCTCTTTTTGTTTCTGCAAACGGGGCCGACGCCTTGAAAACAAAGTCGCCACAGGATGATCGCATCCTCGCCCTCGCCGAGCCGGTCGCGGCCGAGCTCGCGCTTGAGGTCGTGCGCGTGCGCATCATGTCCGGCAAACGACCGCGACTCCAGATCATGGCCGATCGGACCAACGGGACCGGTATCGAGGTCGAGGACTGCGCACGCTTCTCGCGGGCGCTGTCCGAGGTGTTCGAGTTCGAGGATCCGGTTGCCGGCGAGTATGATCTCGAGGTTTCGTCGCCGGGTATTGATCGCCCCCTGACCACGCTGCCGCATTTCGAGCGCTGGGAAGGCAATGAGGTGAAGATTGAGCTGGATCGCCTGGCCGAGGGCCGCAAACGCTTCCGCGGCATTCTCGCCGGAGTTGAAGATGGCCATGTCGGGCTCGACATGGATGGCGAAGACGACACCACGATGATCCCGTTTGACTGGATCGTTGAGGCCAAACTGGTTTTGACAGACGCCTTGATTGAGGCGGATTTGAAAGCGCGGGGCCGTGGCGCCGCGACGACTGAAGGAGACGAATAATGTCGCTTTTCAACGCAACGGGGATCACCCGATGAGCATTGGTGTCAGTGCAAACCGGCTGGAATTGCTGCAGATCGCCCGTGCGGTCGCGGCAGAAAAGTCCATCGATGAATCGATCGTGATCGAGGCCATCGAGGAAGCCATCCAGAAGGCCGCGCGCTCCCGCTATGGGGCCGAAAACGACATCCGCGCCAAGATCGACCCGAAAACGGGCGAGCTGTCGCTGACCCGCAACATGACGGTTGTGGAAGAAGTCGAGAATGACAGCCAGGAGCTGACCCTCGCCGACGCCAAGAAAATCGACAAGACCGCCGAGATCGGCACGGTCTTCTCCGACGAGCTGCCGCCGATCGAATTTGGTCGTGTGGCCTCGCAGACGGCCAAGCAGGTCATCACGCAAAAGGTCCGTGAAGCCGAGCGTCAGCGCCAGTTCGAAGAGTACAAGGACCGTGTCGGCGAGATCATTTCCGGCATCGTCAAGCGCGTCGAATATGGCAATGTGATCATCGATCTCGGTCGTGCCGAGGCGATCATCCGCCGTGCCGATGGCATCCCGCGCGAGAATCTGCAGAACAATGAACGTGTCCGCGCCTACATCTATGATGTGCGGGAAGAAGTTCGTGGCCCGCAGATCTTCCTGTCGCGCGCCCATCCTGACTTCATGGCCGCCCTGTTCGCCCAGGAAGTGCCGGAAGTCTATGAGGGCATCATCGAGATCCCGTCGGTCGCACGCGACCCGGGTTCGCGCGCCAAGATCGCCGTCATCTCGAATGATGCCTCCATTGATCCGGTCGGTGCCTGTGTCGGTATGCGCGGCTCGCGTGTTCAGGCGGTGGTGTCCGAGCTTGCTGGCGAGAAGATCGACATCATCCCGTGGTCGGATGATCCGGCGACCTTCATCGTCAACGCGTTGCAGCCGGCCGAAGTGGCCAAGGTCGTCCTCGACGAGGAAGATCAGCGCATCGAGGTTGTCGTGCCGGATGAGCAGCTGTCGCTGGCCATTGGTCGTCGCGGCCAGAATGTCCGCCTCGCCTCGCAGCTGACCGGCTGGTCGATCGACATCCTGACCGAGGAAGAAGAGTCCGAGCGTCGCCAGAAGGAATTCGCCGAGCGGACCCAGATCTTTATCGCTGCCCTTGATGTTGATGAAGTCATTGCCCAGCTTCTGGCGACGGAAGGCTTCACCGATGTTGAAGACCTTGCCTATGCCGATCTCGGCGAAATCGGCGCGATCGAAGGCTTCGACGAGGACACGGCTGAGGAAATCCAGGCCCGCGCCCGCGATTACCTGGATCGCCTGTCGGCCGAGCAGGACGCCAAGCGCAAGGAGCTGGGTGTCGAGGATGCAGTGCTTGAGGTCGAGGGTGTTGTCCTCGCCATGGCTGTGAAATTCGGTGAGAACGACGTCAAGACGGTCGATGATCTGGCTGGCCTGGTCACCGATGATCTGCGTGGCTGGTTTGAAACCAAGAATGGCGAGCGCGTGCGCGAGCCGGGCATTCTGGAAGAGTTCAATCTCGCCGCTGAGGATGCCGAAATGATGATCATGCGGGCCCGTGTTGCGGCCGGCTGGATCTCGGAAGAGGACCTGCCGCAGCCGGAAGTCGTCGAGGAGGAGGTCGATGAGGCCGCCGCTGCCTTCGACGTCGAGAACATGGATCTGGCGGCTCTGGAAGCCGAAGCCGAGGCCCTGGGTCTCGACCTCGACGCCGAGCTGCCTGAAGAGGGCGAGGAGGCGAAGGCTGACTAGCCCCCGGGCCAGCTTGATGCGGGAACGGCGCTGCGTTGTCACCGGAGAGGTTCGCGAGGAAGCGGATCTGGTTCGGATGGCCCTCGGGCCTGACAACGAGCTCGTCCCGGACCTCGCTGCCAAACTTCCCGGCCGTGGTGCCTGGGTGAGTGCAGAGCGGAGGTTGATTGAGAAGGCGGTCAAGAAGTCCGCCTTCAACCGGGCCTTCGGGTGTCCGGTCAAGATGCCGGAAGACCTGCCGGGCCTTGTTGAGGGCCAGTTGGTCGCGCGCGCACTCAGTCTTCTGGGACTGGCGCGTCGCTCCGGTGACCTGGCAGTGGGATATGACGCGGTGCGTCTGGCCCTGAAGTCTGCCAAGCCGGCCTGGCGCATCGAAGCGTCGGACGGTGCCGAGGATGGCCGGTCCAAACTGGATCGGCTGGCCTTTGCGGCCTGGGGCGATGTCCCGGTCGCTGGATGTTTCACGGCGGAAGCCATTGGTGATGCGACAGGTCGCGCTCCGGTGGTCCACGCCGCCATGTCGAAAGGCTCGCAAGCGCGTGCCTTTACGACTGTGATGGGGAAGCTTTCGGGCTTCCGGCCGCTCGTCCCGCAAGGCTGACGTGCGGAGATTGCCGCGTTAGCGGTTGATATCGGCCTTGAGCTGGCTAGTTTAGCGAGCCTTCAGGCCGGGCAGTGGTTTGAACAGTGCGGATTTCCGGCATTCGGCTACCGGAAGGCCCCGCGGAACGAAGCCGATTTGGAAGGCTCGCATGAGCGACGCAGACGACAACAACTCCTCCGGCCGCCGGCCGCTCTCTCTGAAACGCTCCGGCGGTGGCACCGTGCAGCAAAGCTTTGCGCGCGGCCGCTCCAAGGCGGTCGTCGTGGAGAAGAAGCGCAAGCGCGTGGCGACGCCGGCCAAGGATGGCGGTCCCGGCGGCAAGCAGGGTGGAGGCGCCAAGGGTGGTGAATCCGCGCTGGCTGCCAAGGCTCGCCAGCTCGGCCTGTCCGAAGAGGAACTGGTCGCCCGCCAGCGCGCCATCGCCCGTGCCCGCGCCGAGGCCGCCGATCGGGAAGCCCAGAAGAAACAGGACGCTGCCGCCATGGCGCAGCGCGCTGCCAGTGAACAGCGTCAGCTGGAAGAGCAGCGCGAACGCGTGGCGCGCGAAGCGCGTGAGGCCGAAGAGGCTGCGCAAAAGGCGATTGAAGACGAAGCACGTCTGAAAGCCGAGGCCGAAGCCGCTACGGCAGCCAAGGACAGCGGTCGCAAGCGCGATGACGAGTCGTCACGCCGCCGCCCGCCGGCCAAGGACGAGAAGCGTACGCCGGAAGTTGTCCCGATGGACGAGGCCAGCGCGCTCGAGGCCCTCGGTGGCCGCGTCAAGCGCAAGGGCGGGGCTGCAGGTCCGGGCCCGGCCGCCAAGCAACAGCCGGCACGCGCCAAGACCGACAATCGCCGCCGCGGCAAGTTGACCATCCAGAATATTCTGGAAGGCGACGAGGAGCGTCAGCGCTCACTCGCTTCGGTGCGCCGTGCCCGCGAACGCGAGAAGCAGCGCCGTCAGGACACGTCCGGTGGTCGCGAGAAGATCGAACGCGAAGTCGTCGTTCCGGAAGCCATCACCGTTGCCGACCTGGCGAACCGTATGGCCGAACGCTCTGTCGACGTCATCAAATACATGATGAAACAGGGCCAGATGGTCCGCATGAACGACGTGCTGGACGCCGACACCGCCGAGCTGGTGGTCGAGGATTTTGGCCACATCGTGAAACGTGTTTCCGAGGCTGATGTCGAGCAGGGCTTCATCGATGATGATGATGCCGACGAGGCCAAGCTGCCGCGCGCTCCGGTCATTGCCGTCATGGGTCATGTCGACCACGGCAAGACCTCCTTGCTGGACGCGCTGCGCTCGACCGACATCGCGTCGGGCGAGGCTGGCGGCATCACCCAGCATATCGGTGCCTATCAGGTCGAGCTGAAAGGTGGTCAGAAAATCACCTTCCTCGACACGCCCGGTCACGCCGCTTTCTCAGCCATGCGATCGCGTGGCGCAATGGCGACGGATATCGTGATCCTGGTCGTTGCCGCCGACGACTCGGTCAAGCCGCAGACGATCGAGGCGATCCATCATGCCAAGGCTGCCGGCACGCCGATCATTGTCGCCGTCAACAAGTGCGACAAGCATGAAGCCAATCCGCAAAAGGTCCTGACCGACCTGCTGCAGCACGAGATCGTGGTTGAGGCGATGTCGGGTGAGGTGCAGTCGGTCAATGTGTCGGCCAAGACCCGTGAAGGCCTTGACGAGCTGACCGAGGCGATCGCCCTGCAAGCCGAATTGCTCGACCTGAAGGCGAACCCCGAGCGCAGTGCCGAAGGCATCGTGATCGAGAGCCAGGTCGACAAGGGTCGTGGCCCGGTCGCAACGCTTCTGGTCCGCCGCGGTACGCTCAAGCGTGGCGAGATCGTAGTGGCTGGCGCCCAGTGGGGTCGTGTCCGCGCCCTCGTTGATGCGCGTGGTCAGCAATTGCCGGAAGCGGGTCCGTCCCTGGCGGTCGAGATCCTTGGTCTCGACGGTGCCCCGGACCCGGGCGAGCTCTTCGCCGTGGTCGACAGTGAATCGCGTGCCCGTGAAATCGCCGACTACCGTCAGCGCAAGGGCCGTGAGGCGACCGGTGGGTCGTCACCGGCAAGCGCGTCGCTCGAGCAGATGATGGCGCGCCTCAAGCAGGACGAGACCCAGGAAATGCCGCTTCTCGTGAAGTCGGACGTCCAGGGCTCGGCCGAAGCGATCAAGCAATCGCTTGAGGGCATCGGCAATGACGAGGTCCGCGCGCGGATCATTCGTGCCGCTCCGGGCGGCGTGAATGAGAGCGACGTCCTTCTCGCCAAGTCGTCCGGTGCACCGGTCTTCGCGTTCAACGTGCGTGCCAACAAGCAGGCGCGCGAACTGGCCGAACGTGAAGGCGTCGAGATCCGCTATTACTCGGTCATCTATGATGTGATCGACGATGTGCGCAACACGATGGAAGGCATGCTGGCGCCGGAGAAGCGCGAGAACTTCATCGGTTACGCCGAGATCCTGGAAGTCTTCAACATCACCAAGACCGGCAAGGTCGCCGGTTGTCGTGTCACCGAGGGCGTGGTCAGGCGTGGCTGTGGCGTACGTCTGCTGCGCGACGATACGGTCCTGCATGAAGGCAAGCTCAAGACGCTCAAGCGCTTCAAGGATGAAGTGTCCGACGTCCGCGCCGGTACCGAGTGCGGTATGGCCTTCGAGAAGTATGAAGACCTGCGCAAGGGCGATCAGATCGAGTGTTTCGAAGTGATCGAAGTTGCACGCAAGCTCGAAGCCTGATCCGGCGACGACTGACATGAAAAGGGCGGCCCCTGCCAGGGCCGCCCTTTTTCGTTCTGGCTATGTCTGAGGCCTGATCCCGGCGTCAGTCAACGCTATCGGCGGCAACGAGGCCCTGTTCGGGATGGGCATAATTGGCGAAGTCCTGATGGCTCACCACCAGGCCATCGCGCACGGTGATCACGGTCACCTGCTCGGCCCGCCAGCGGAAGTTCTGATCGGGCGTCTCTGTGGGATAGAGGGCATTGACGTGGCCGATGAAGACGACGCGGCTGTTCGATGTGAAGACTTGGTCCCACTCAAAGCCCAACTCAATCGGATTGTAGGTTTCACCGAAGGTGCGCAGCTCGGCCATCATGCCGTCGCGGCTGTCCTCGGCGTAACCGTCCGGCCCGACATCCGGGCTCTGTGCTGTCGTGTCCCGGAAGCGCACATTCTCCGCCAGCAAAGCTTCCATGCCATCCCAGTCGACCGCAGAGTAGAGGGCCATGTAGGCGCGGGCCACCGCCTCCGCTTCGGCGTTGGCGTCTTCCTGGGCATTGGCGGCTGCAACCAGCGTGAATGTCGCCGAGATCGCGACGGCAAGGGTTGTGAGAACTCGGGTCATGGGATTGGCTCCTGATGGTTGAGGGGGTGGGCCGGCCATTCGAAGACTTTGGCTCGGGCAGAACGCTCCGAAGGGCCGACCCGAATCCGTCCGGGGGCACACACCCGGACGGATTCATTCGGGGAAATGGGAGTTTCAGCGGGCATCAGTCCGGTGCAGCGATCCGTAGTGCGCCGGCAAAATCGGTATAGTCGCGATGTTCGACGACATGTCCGTCGGCCACGCGGATGATGGTCGTGATGGGATATCGGAAGGTCTGCGAGGACGCGCCGTCGCCATAGACAACGTCGATGTGACCGCTGAACACGACATTCCCTGACGCCTCATAGCTTCGATCCACTGTGT
>SPJK01034759.1_pt1 | contig 32486 bp, 21 predicted proteins | sample 3741771 | NCBI WGS metagenome assembly SPJK01 (sample SAMN10925997, study PRJNA522277) | cold seep metagenome | isolation source: Elba SIP-enriched marine methane seep metagenome, extraction at timepoint T2 | place: Italy: coast of Elba, Mediterranean Sea
ACATTTCACATAGGTCATCGATATGTATCCAGGAGTACCACTGCTGGCCGGCACCGAAATAAGTAGACACAAAGAAATTTAAAGGCAGCGCCATTTTGGGCAGTGCGCCTCCTTTTATCGAAAGCACAATACCTGTACGAAGGACCATTGTCGGCAGATCCAGTTCCGCAGGGATCTCTGCAATCGCCGCTTCCCATTGTTGCACACTGTCCGACATAAATCCTTCAGCTGGGCCTGCCGCTTCATCGAGAATGGTGTCCCCACGATCGCCATAAAAGCCGATCGCGCTGGTAGCCAGATAAGCCTTCACCGTGCCACCATGGTCGGCAATTCCCCGTTTCAAAAGGCGTGTGCTTTCTGTTCGACTACTAATTATCAGTCGTTTCCGAGCATCCGTCCAGCGCGCATCAGCGATACCTGCCCCAGCCAGGTGGATCACATAGTCCACATCCTGAAAAGCTTCTGCCTCTATTTCACCATGATGGACATTCCAGCGAAAAGTTGGGTAGTCCGAACCTGTGCGATGCCGGCGACTCAAATGACGCACCTCGTGGCCTTTTTCGATCAGCAATCGGCTCAATCGAGTTCCCACCATACCACTTCCTCCCGCGATTAGAATAATAGCCATAAGTAGAGATGATTAGATTTCCAGGTAATTAGGTTATGAGATGCTGAGGTTTTAAGCTTACCAGCCTTTTGTTCGCTTTTGAAAAAATCAAATTCCATTGGATCACCAAGCTGAAGCTGACCTATAGTTAACCCCATTTTCTACGCCCGGTTCAAACGCACAACAGAAGGAGGAATTTTCAATGTGACAGACAAATAGTTTATTCGCTGAAAATCGACGATAGTTCGCCTTTATCTGTCGATTTGGGGGTGGCAAAGACCCGAAAAAATTCGTATGTTCGATCCCGAATCACAACAATCCTTGCCATGAACAAATTATTCCCTGCCGGGCTCATGGGTATGCTTGCTATTGCCCTTGTCACATTTTCTCAGTGTGGCGTTGATCCTCCACAAGAAGACGCAGTAGTTTACAAAAACACCACTAATACGGTGTATTCCCGCTTAGCGGCCGAACCAGACCGACTTAATCCGCTCCTTTCTACCAGTGCCTACAGCCGCCCGATCTGGGAGCAGATCTTTGTGCCACTACTCGATATTGACCCACAAAGTCTCGAACTGGTTCCTTTTCTGGCAAAAAGCCGACCGGTAATCGAAGATATCACCGATGGCCCTAATGCTGGCGGCCTTACGTACACCTTTGAACTAATTCCAGAAGCGGTCTGGGATGATGGACAAGCCGTAACAGCAGAAGATGTCGTTTTCTCCTTCAAAGTAATGTTCAACCCTCGTGTAGGTGCTGCTGCGCATCGTGCCTTCTTTAATTCGGTACAAGATATTGTGATTGACCCCAACGATAATCGCAAATTCACCGTGATCACTAATGAGAAATACATCCTGGCTGAACCAGCGATCGCATCGATGAACATCATGCCTAAGCACATCATCGACCCCGATGGCTTGCTTGATAGTTTCACCTTTGCCGAGTTAGTGGTCGGTGGTGATGAACTAGAAGACGATCGACTAACACAATTTGCCGACCTTTTCCAAAGCCCGGAATACTCTCGCGATCCAAGTAAGATTACAGGAGCCGGCCCTTATCAATTCATTAACTGGGAGGCCGGGCAATACTTGGTTTTAGAAAAGAAAGAGAATTGGTGGGGTGATGCAATTGTTGATCAATACCCGAGTCTAACTACTCGCCCAGACAGCTTGGTTTTCCGGATCATTGATGACCAAGCAGTGGCCGTCACGGCTATCAAAGACGAATTACTGGATGCTATTTTTCAAATTGATGCCAATGCATTTTCGGAACTTGAGGAAAATGAATTCGTAACCGATCACTTTGCCTTGCATACCCCGCAGGCATTACAATATTATTTTGTTTCACTGAATACCAAAGACCCAATCCTCAGCGATGTTCGCATTCGACGGGCTCTTGCACATCTCGTAGACGTGCAAGTTGTCATCGATGAACTGTTTTCCGGCCTGGCTTCCCGAATCTCCAATCCGGTTCACCCCAGCAAACCATACTATAACGACGAGCTGGCCCTCATCCCGCTGAGTATTGAAGAAGCTTCACGCCTCTTAAGCGAAGCTGGCTGGGAAGACAGCAATGGCAATGGCATTCGCGACAAAGAGATCAATGGTGAATTACAAGAACTCGAATTGGAATACCTAACTACACCGGGTGCCGCTTTCGGCAATGGACTGGCCGCACATATGAAAGGTAATGCCATTCAAGCCGGTATTGATCTACAAGTGACGCAAATGGAGTTTCGGTTTATGATGGGCGAGCGAATCGGGCCACGCAATTTCCAAATGTACGCTGGTGGTTTTGGTGCTGATCCACTCCTTGATGATTTTACCCAAATCTGGCACACCGGTAGCAATATTCCCAGCGGCGGCAATCGTACTCAATTCGGTAACGCAGAAACGGATCAACTCATTGAGGAAATTCGCTCGACTATCGACGAAGATAGTCGTAACGAGTTGTACCTGGAGTTCCAACGTATCATGTACGAGGAGCAACCCATGATCTTCCTCTTCGCGCCGCAGGAACGCATTGCGATCAGCAAGCGCTTCGACGCAGAGCCTTCAGTAGTCCGACCGGGTTACCACGTTCGTGCTTTTGACTTAATCGCCGAATAGGCGGAGTCGCTTGTACCCTTAGCTAAAGGCGCTGAGAATGTGAGCCCATAGGCCGCACCTCAGCGCCTTTATTCGTTTTTGCACTACCTTCGCCACAAACCAAGCGTATAGCATACATGAGGAACTGGACCCTATCTATTATTTGCTTACTCAGTAGTATTCACCTCTTCGGCCAGGCCGACACCACCATATTTCAGGTGGTAGAGGACATGCCGCGATTCCCGGGTTGCGAGCAATTGGACACAACCCTTACCGTTAAGAAGCAGTGTTCCAATCAATTGATGCTTCAGTATATCTATGGCCGGGTCAGCTACCCGCAGGAAGCAATTGAGCAAAATATTGAGGGTACCGCCGTGGTATCTTTTGTAGTCGAACCCGACGGAAGTATAACCGACCCGGAAATCGTCCGTGATTTAGGTGGCGGAACAGGTATCGCTGCTTTAGGGGTTGTACTCCAAATGCAAGAAGAGGGTTTGCAGTGGGTACCCGGCAAACAAAACGGAGCGCCCGTACGGGTGCGCTTCAACCTTCCGGTGCGCTTCAAACTGGAAGACCCGGACCCCTTTATACTCTCCGGCCTGGATACCGTTTATACCCAATTTGACACACCATTGGACTATGCAGGCGGTGTAGAAGCCCTGCAAGAATACCTCGACAATGCTTTGAATTACCCGGATTCAGGTATCGACAGTTGTTATATGGGGCAAATTGATGTACAAGTACTGGTTGAGGGTGACGGCAATGTGCGCATTCTCGATATGACCGACTACAATGAACTTGGGTTCGACTTTTGGTATGAAGCCATTAATGCCGCCACCTCCACCAGAGGTAGCTGGACGCCTGCCATCTATGAAGGCCGACCTGTTAATTCTGCCTTTGACCTAAGTCTATCGTTTTTACCGGAAGCAGAGAGTTGCGCCACGGAAGTAGACCAATTTGTGGCAGCGCGCACGCTGGCGGATGAAGGGGCAAGCCTATACAACGACGGCCAATTAGAAGAGGGCTTCGCTAAAATGACTGAAGCGATCGAGGCTTACCCACGCGATGCGCAATTACGCATCCTCCGCGGCCAGGCTTACTTGGATGACAATCAATTGCGACCGGCCTGCATCGATTTAATTATCGCTCGGAGGGTCGCCCTGATACGCTGGTACGACACTATCCTGCCGTTAATCTGCAAATAAATTTCCTTGTGGACTTCCGCCTTGCTACCGCCAATGACGTGCCGGCCATCGTACGCATCTACAATCAAGCCATTGCACGCGGATTCGAGACGGCCGCAACCGAAGCTGTCACGGTAGCACAGCGCCTTGATTGGTTGCAGGCCCACCAGGAGAGTAGATATCCTATATATGTCGTTGAGCAGGATCAACAAGTTGTCGCCTGGTTGAGCTTTAGCGCCTATCGACCAGGAAGGGCTGCCTTACAAGGGGTGGCCGAAATCAGTTACTATGTAGATGGGTCGCATTTTCGCCAAGGGATTGGCCGGCAACTCATGGCCTTTGCGATTGATGAAGGACGTCGACTTGGTTTCCGAGACTTGCTGGCAATCGTCCTTGACCCGAATCGCGCCAGCATTCGCTTATTGGAAAAATTTGGCTTTGAGCAATGGGCGCATTTGCCAAATGTTGCTCATTTTGGAGGCGGTAGTTGCAGCCATGTATTCTATGGCCTAAAATTGTGAAGTCGGCTCCCTTACCACTTTGGGTTAAGCCGACGCTAAACGTCATCTTTCCAGCAACTCTTCCCTATCTTCGTTTAAAATCCCCATACCAGTGCGAAATACCTATCTACTTCTACTGCTGTTGCTTTGCTACGGCTCTATCGCTGGCCAGGGCCACGAGCCTGTATTTCCCAACTTGGAGGGGGATGAGCTGCTAGATGCCGTTGCCGACGACTATACCCCTTCGCAAGTGCTCAGCTTCTCCAATTCTCGCGATTCCTTATTTGGCCAGGTCTACCAAAGAAATGATAGTTTAAGCTGCGTGTATACCGGCTGGACTACCTATCTGCCACCAAATCAAGACCCTACACAAGCGGCCTTCATGGATGGCGAAGGCATTAATACAGAACACACCTGGCCAAGAGCCAAAGGAGCCGATGCCGACCCAGCCCGCGCCGATATGCATCACTTGCATCCAACCCGGGTCGATGTAAACGGTGATCGTGGCAATGCGCCTTTTGGAGAGATTTCCGACCCGGCTACCGAGCGTTGGTATCGAGATGATCAACAACAGGGGAATATTCCTTCCAACAACATCGACGAGTACAGCGAGGCAATCGTGGGGCAATTGTTTGAGCCGCGAGAAAGTCATAAGGGAAATGTGGCGCGCGCCATGTTCTATTTTTACTCCATTTACAGGAGCGAGGCGCTAGCTGCCGACCCCAATTTTTTTGCCGCTCAACGCAGCACTCTTTGCCAATGGCACCAACAAGATCCCGTTGATGAGTTGGAATGGGAACGAACCTGGCAAATCGCCGATTACCAGGGCACTCCGAATCCTTTTGTTCTAGATTGCACCCTGGCCGGACGGATGTACTGCCCGGAGCAAACCAGTTCCGATTGTGTGTCTTCCACTGGTGGCCCATCAGTCGACCCGGGTCCGATCCGCATCGGAGGGGCACAGCCCAATCCTTCCCACGGGTTTGTTCGTATTCCCTATGAACTTAGCAGTAGCGGGCGACTGACGATTAGCTGGTATGACATTGCTGGTCGACAGTATCGCACTCGCAGTGCAAGCCTGCCTCCAGGGCAATATGAGATAACAACCATACCCGAACACCCCGGCACCTGGTGGTGTGCTTTCTGGTTCGATGATGGCGGACGCATTTACCGTCAGACGGTACGGGTAGTGGTGCTCCCATAATTCAATTTCATCGTTTTGCCGCCTAGGTTTATCGATAATATTGGCAAAACGTATTGAATTCCAGCAACTTGACTTTCGGAATCAATTATTCCATCAGAGCCTGTTGGGAGTTTATTTTTGGTGGCGACAATGATCATTTGCAGCCCAGAGGATAAATTCCCAACAGGCTCTCAACTGGACTTTCGGCAAAGCCGAAAGTGGTAGAGGGACAAGGGTAGAGGGTCCGTACGGGCCCGTGTCTCTCTACTGACTTTCACCGAAAGTCCAGCTCAACCCTTACTTCACCAAATCCCTTTAGAAAATATGCGTTTTTTTGATCGCCTAAGTAGAGGTTGGCACCTCGGTATCACCAGCCTCGAAGTCATCAAAGATCACCCAAAATTATTGCTCTTCCCTGTGCTATCCGGCGCTGCACTAATCGCCATTTTGCTCTCTTTTTCCGGCGCGATTATCGGCCTAGTCGGGTTTTCTCCCGAAGCTTTTGAAGCAGCAATGAGTAGTTTGGAACAAACGGGAGATGTCGGTGTATTCATCGGCTTATTCCTGTTCTACCTGATCTCCTTTTTCGTTGTCATTTTCTTTAATGTGGCCTTGGTATTTAACGCCAAACAGATCTTCGCCGGAGAAGAACTAAGTATTCGTGCTGGGCTTCAATTTGCCGCCAGCCGTATCGTCAGCATTTTCGCCTGGTCGGTATTAGCGGCAACGGTCGGCGCCATTCTAAGAATGCTCGAAGAGCGCTTGGGCTGGATCGGTCAGATTGTCGTTGGCCTGATCGGCATGGCTTGGTCGATTACCACCTATTTTGTAGTCCCCGTATTGGCCTATGAAGAAGTCGGCCCGATCGAAGCACTCAAACGCTCCACCCAAACCATCAAGGAAAAATGGGGCGAGGCTATAGGTGCCGGCTTTAGCTTTGGTTTGCTTTTCCTGGCAGGCCTTGCCATGGCTGTTATCGGCGGATTGATCGTTGGTCAAGTAAATATCGTAGCTGGTGTGATGATGGGACTTGCTACTCTTCTGCTTACCATAGTTGTGAATAGTGCTGCTCGCAACGTTTTCCTCGCCGCTGCTTACGAGCACACGCAAGGGCATACCCCTGAGCAATTTGATGCAACTACCCTGGACGGCATCTTTGTCGATAAGAAATAATTCAGTTGGCAGTTGGCAGTTGGCAAAAACTAGGTTGCCAGCTGCCAATTCCTGCTGCGTAACAAGGCAAACTTAATCTCCATTTAATCTTCCAAAAGTAAAAGATCGCTACCTTTCGAGAAAAAGATGAAAGGAGTTGGTCTTAGCGTGCTATTGATCCTTGCGACATTTGCTGTTGCTTTTTCCCAAAGTGATCTATTACAATCTGGCCCTATGCTAGGTTATAGCGAGATGCGCGAAGTAATGCTTTGGGTACAAACAACGGAAGCTGCGGAGGTCCAGTTTACCTACTGGCCAGAAGGTCAGCGGCAGCAAGCGGCACAAACCGACCCCTACACCACCAAGAAGGAGGAGGCATTTACCGCACACTTGGTCGCTGATCAAGTAGAACCCGGCCTCACCTATGAATACAGCCTCCGCATCAACGGTGAAGCAATATCCCTACCCTACGCAACCACTTTCCAAACGCAAGCCTTATGGCAGTATCGCACCGATCCACCTGCCTTTAGCGTAGCCATTGGTAGCTGCTCTTACATCAATGAAGAAGAATACGATCGCCCCGGCAATCCATACGGCGGCGATTACGAGATTTTCGGCAGCATTCACGAGGCGAGCCCCGATGCGATGATCTGGTTAGGTGACAACTTCTACCTACGGGAAGTCGATTGGTATTCCCGCACTGGCATCATGGCCCGCTATACGCATACGCGGTCTGTCGAAGAGTTGCAGCCTTTGCTCGCCTCCACGCACCACTACGCGATCTGGGACGATCACGATTACGGCCCCAATGACAGTGATCGCAGTTTTGTACATAAGGATCTTACCCTGGAAGCTTTCCAACACTTTTGGGCCAATCCGACCTACGGCGTGAATCGCCAGCCTGGGGTCACCACATTTTTCCAATGGGCAGATATTGAGTTCTTCCTACTGGACAATCGCTACAACCGCACCCCCAATCGCCGGACAACTGGCGAACGGACTATCCTAGGTGAAAATCAACTTGAGTGGCTCATCGATGCCCTTAGCGCTAGCCGCGCGCCCTTTAAAATGGTCGCCATTGGTGGCCAGGTTCTCAATACAGCAGGGGTGTACGAAAACTACAGCAACCAGGCTCCCGAAGAACGAGCTTATCTCCTGCGCCGTATCGAAGAAGAAGAGATTTCAGGGGTTATCTTCCTGACCGGTGATCGACACCATACCGAACTTAGCCATTATGTAAATGCCAACGGCGACCCGGTTTATGACCTAACGGTTTCGCCCTTGACGGCCGGAGTGGGGCGTGGTGCAGATGAGGATAATCGCCTGCGGGTAGAAGGCACACATTTGGCCGCACACAATTTTGGCTTGCTCACTTTTAGTGGTCCTCGCACCGAACGGCAGCTCCTTATTCAGGTGATGGATAAAGACGGAGAGGAAGTTTGGCAGCAAGTCATTGAGCACCCACAGCGATAAACGTTGTACCACAGGCAAAAACTGTAGATCTCGTCGTAGAAAAGACACTGGCTTCTCGTGCTTTGAGGTACGTTCGCCATCACTTGCCGTGCCCAGGCATGGTAGCATGTACTTTCTACTTACCTTTGCCAAAAAGCTCAACGAATGCAGTATTGGATAGCCCTTTTTGTTGGATTAATGGTCTACTCTTGTCAGACCGACAGTGCGAATACATCAGCGGAATCAACGGCCTCTGAGCAAGAAACAGAAGAGGTAGTCACCGATTCGGCAGCCTGGGTCATCCAAAAAGCCATCGCATACCAGGGCGGTGATGCATTGGACACGAGTATGGTGACTTTCCTTTTTCGCGATCGGCTGTACGCAACCAGTCGGCAGGGCCATCGTTTTCTGTACCGCCGCACATACAGCAACGATGAAAAGGAGATGATCGAAGATCGCTTGACTAATAGCGGATTTGAGCGGAAAATCAATGGTGAACCCGTTGCGCTCTCGGCGCGTGACAGCTCCCGGTTTTCCAACTCGGTCAATTCAGTGAATTACTTTGCGTTCCTTCCCTACTTCTTAACCGATCCAGCGGTAAATGCCACTTATCATGGCACCACGAATATTCTTGGTGGACCACACTATAAGATTGGCATCACCTTCGCGCAAGAGGGTGGCGGCAAAGACTTTGAGGATGAGTACGCCTACTGGTTTCGTGTCGACAACTTTAACCTCGATTACCTCGCCTACAACTATTTGACCGATGGCGGTGGCGCTCGGTTTCGGGAAGCGTACAACCCTCGAGAGGTTTTGGGAATCCGTTTCCAAGACTATGTCAACTACAAGCCCTTGGACGATCAACGCAATGTACTCGGTTTCGATACACTCTTTCAAGCTGTACAGATGGACACCTTATCCATCATTGAATTGGAGCAAGTGACCGTTAATCGCCCCAAGTAAAGTTCAGATGCGGAAAATACTGCTGGTCCGATTTTCTTCTATTGGTGATATTGTTCTAACCACCCCAGTAATTCGAGCGTTGCATCAGCAACTAGGAGCAGAAGTACATATTTTAACCAAACAATCTTTTGGAAAAATCCTACAAGTCAATCCCTATACTAGCCGGATCTGGACCATCGAAAAGCAGGTAAGCGAAGTCTTACCTGGCTTACAACAAGAGGGCTTTTCCGCCGTAATTGATCTACATCGAAACCTCCGCACCTTACGACTTCGTTTCGGCCTTCGTGGCGTGCCGTTTTACCGCTTTAATAAACTCAATTGGGAAAAATGGTTGCTAACCCGTTGGAAAATTGACCGGCTCCCTCCTGTGCATATTGTTGACCGTTATTTGGCGGCAGCGGCCGCATTGGGTATACAGCACGATGGACAAGGGCTAGACTACTTCATTCCTGCTGATCAGGAAATTGACCTCGCCAACTTGCTCCCCAACGGAGCTACTAACTATTTCGCCTTTGTCATTGGTGCTGCTCATGCCACAAAACGACTTCCCGAAGATCATATCATCAGGCTCTGCCAGCAGCTAAGCAGCCCGATCATTCTACTAGGTGGGCCCGGCGAAAAATTGACAGGAGAATCCATCGCCGCTGCCGCGGGAGAACAGGTGATCAACACATGCGGTTTGCTGAGCTTACACCAATCCGCATCGGTTGTACGGCAGGCTGCTTGCGTAATCACTCACGACACCGGCCTGATGCATATCGCCGCCGCTTTTCGCCGCCCAATCGTCTCGATCTGGGGGAATACCGTGCCGGAATTTGGCATGTATCCTTACTACCCAGAAGGTATGGACCGGAATTTTACACAGCAAGTAGAAGGCTTAGCTTGCCGCCCTTGCTCAAAGATTGGCTACCAACAATGTCCTAAAGGCCACTTCCGGTGTATGCACGACCAATCTATCGACGAAATGGCCAAAGCGGCTCAAAGAGCAGTCCAAATGCTCCGGGGTAGCTAAGTCATCATTTGTCGGCTTACTGCTCAAAGCATTTTGTTTAACAGTCTTAGCGCTGCTTTTTGCTTGTATCTTGACCTCGCTTTTGCGAAAAACAATTATCTTTCGGCTTGTGAGCCCATGCTTTGTGCGCTCTCAGCGACACCTGTTTAACTTTGTTCGTTTTCCTAAACCATCTTCTATGAATCTAAGCAGACTTTTACCAACTTTAGTGCTGCTATTCTGCTTGAAAATCCTCTCTGCTCAGGATATTCATTTCACACTTTTCAATATGTCTCCCCTGACTACTAATCCCGCCTTGACCGGTGCTTTCGAAGGCACAGCTCGCGTTGGTGGTATTTACCGTGGTCAGTGGACAAATGTGGGGAATGGTTTCGTCACTCCATCCATTTATGCCGATGCACCTATTATTCGTGGCTTCGGTGAGAATGATTGGGTCGGCGTGGGCTTTATTTTCCTTAGTGACCAAGCGGGCACCAACAACCTCGACCTCAATATGGCCGGTTTGTCTGCCTCCTACCACCTGGCACTAGATAACCAGGGAAGTAGTATGCTGACATTGGGCGCACAATTCAATCAGAACAGCCGACGCTTGAATGCCTTTCGGGCGATCTCTGAACAGAGCATCGACGAAGCCTTGGGCGGTGGTGGCCTAAACGCCACACAAACGGAGTTTAACCAGAACGGTAACTCAGAACTCAACAAGGACTATTCCGATATTAATGCCGGTTTGTTGTTCCGTACCGAGATTGATGATGAGACCAATTTAGAGATCGGCTTAGCTGCCCGGCATATCAACAGCCCCGATGCAAGTCTCCGAAACATGGGCCAAGTCAGTGGATCAAACCCATCGGATCGGAAGATGACCATCGTTGCACACAGCCGGTATGACATGCCCCTGAATGACAAATGGAGCCTATCACCTACTATCTTCTTCCAAACAACGCAAGGAGGACGTAGCGAAATTTCCATCCAGGCCTGGGCTGGTCGTCGTATCAATCCTGATCTACAACTCAATTTTGGTGTTGGTCATCGCGTTAATGATGCAGCGAAAGTTCTATTCGGAGTGGATTATAAAGATCTACGCGCTGCCTTGTCGTATGACATCAACATCAGTTCGGCCGACGTAATCACCAACAACAATGGTGGTTTCGAATTGGGAGCTTACTACATCATCAAGGTGTATCCAGATCCAGAGCAGACACCAAAGATTCTTTGCCCAAGATTCTAATAGCGACTTTAGCTGTTGAGTTTATACGTGGCTCGGCTCGAAAACTGACTAGCCGTAAACCTGAAAATTCAAAACCTGAAAGAGGTATGAAAAATAAAGTTAGCCTACTTCTTGTCTTAGCACTTTGTAGCGGCAGCTTATTGGCACAGCCCTTAAGCTCGTCTTCTTACGAAACAAAGATTCGACTGGGAGAAGAAGCAATGGCCTTGAAAAACTATGCTTACGCCCTAGAGCAGTACGAAGAAGCCTGGGAAGAGCGTGAGGATATGGCCATTGTACCTATCCTGGCTGAGATCAACTACGAAATCCGCGATTACCGACAAGCGGAACGTTGGTACCGTCGTATACTTCGCCGTGACGACGAAAACGCCTACGCAGAACTTCGTTACAACTATGGCCGCGTATTGAAAATGCAAGGCAAGCATGAAGAAGCGACGGAGCAATTCCAGCGCTATCTGGAAGTTGGCGGTGATGATGCAACCATGGCACTAGTTCGTAATGAGCTGACTGGTTCTGAGCTTGCTCAGTCTATGCCTGGTAATGCACAAGGCGTAGTTGTCGAGGCGCTTGATCGCCGAACGGTCAACTCCCCTCAGTCCGAATACACTCCGAACCTTTCTCCTGATCTCAATACCCTCTACTTTGCCGCTTTTAGTGGCAAGGATATCATTACTGCCGATGACGCGAACGATCCTGAGCAATACAGCCGGATTTTCATGTCAACGATGACTGATAAGGGTTTTGGCGAACGAACACCACTTGGGCCTGAGGTTAACCGCCCAGGTTTCCATAATGTAAACGTTTCACTTTCTCCTGACGGCAATCGCATGTACTTCAATCGTATCGTGCTACAAGGCAATGTGCCAGGAGCAAGTAAGATATACATGAGTGAGCGAGGTGCCGGTGAATGGAAAAGTGCCAACGAAGTAGAAGGCGTAAATGGCGAATACCTGGCGCTGCAACCTGCGGTTGGCGAGTTATTCGGCGAAGAAGTACTCTACTTTGTCAGCGATATGGAAGGTGGCTATGGCGGCATGGATATTTACTATGCTCCCTATGAAGGCGATGGCCAATATGGCGACCCCGTAAACCTTGGCGAAACGATCAACACTTCAGGTAACGAGATGACACCTTGGTGGTTTGATGGAACCTTGTACTACAGTACGGATGGCCTGGCTACCCTGGGTGGTCTAGACATCTTCTACTCCGTATGGAACGGCTCCAACTGGAGCGATCCTTCCAATATGGGTAAAGCCTACAATACCGAAGCGGATGAGCTTTCATTCCGCTTGTTTGACGAAGGATACCGTGGGTTCTTTACCTCAAATCGACCAGAAGGCCGGGCACCATCAGGAGCTGGTAAAACGTGCTGCGATGATATCTATTCATTCGCTATTGCTCGCCTGTACGCCGACTTGGTAGTGGGTACATTTGACGAGCCAAATCGTGAGCCATTAACTGGCGCTACGGTACAACTTTTTGATGAAACAGGTGGCGAAGATAGCGATACGAAATCTTTGACAATGGCAACCGGTAATCGCTTCGATTTCGGCCTGAATCTCGATCGTGCCTACTCAGTCATCGTATCACATCCTGACTATTATCCGGACACGGTGACCTTCAATACATTAGACATCGCAGAAAGCCGCACTTTTGAAGAGCGCGTATTCCTGCTACCTAAGCCAAAGCCACCTGTATACGATACGATTACCATCGAAAATCCAATCGTACTGGAGAACATCCTGTATGAATTCGATGATGATCGCATTACGGAATCGGCTGAGTCCGACCTTCAGGTGATCTTCGAACTACTGGAGGAGTATCCCGAGATGAAGATCGAAATGGGTTCACATACGGATATCCGTGGTGAAGACAACTACAACCGTGACCTGAGTCAGCGACGTGCTGAATCTGCTCGCCGTTGGCTGGTGCGCAAAGGCGTCGATCGCAATCGTATCCAGGCGCAAGGATATGGTGAAACCGTACCACAGGTGGTCAATGACAAGATGTTGGCGAACCACCCATTCCTGAGCGAAGGTGATATCCTTACTGAAGATTTCATCAACGCCCTCGGGGAGGAAGAGCAGCAAGAAGCGGCTCACCAACTGAACCGGCGTACTGAGTTTAAGATCATCGAAGGACCAACGAGTATTATCATCCAAAGCACCCGCTTGCGGAAGCAGGAAGGTACAGATCGCGGCAGCAATATTGGTAGTGTTCAAACACCACCGGATGTGCACCCAATGTCGTCATTGTACGGGCAGGAGAACCTGCGCAATGTGCCGATCATGGAGTTTAAGCATCGTTCCTTCACTCTCGGTACCGTTCCCAAAGGTGAAACGCGTGAATTCCAATACGAATTCACCAACCGTGGCGACACTGACCTGGTGATCGATTTGATCTCTGCTTGTGACTGTACCACTACCGATTACAGCACACGACCATACAAGCCCGGTGAAACGGGCGTGATCAAAGTGGTATTCGACAGTTCTGAAAAAGACGAAGCGGAAACCATTGACGTCGATGTTTACCTACGCAATAATGACAACCAAGGCAACTTCATCATCGAAATGCTGAACTACAGCTTCGAGATCGAAGAATAAGCGTTCCTTATACGCACACGAAAAGGCAATCGGAGATGACTTCCGGTTGCCTTTTTTATTTGGGTCAATTCCTACAAACGAGACGATATCGCTACCTTCAGAGAAACTGATTCCAACACCCGATGAGACCTACCTTCCTAACCGTACTGATTGGCCTAGCTGCCCTGATCATTTACGCTTGTAATCAAGTCGACGACCATGGCGCCACCTTCCTCATCCGCCACGCTCATGTCATCGATTTGGAAGATGGGAGCCTTGAGGAAGACCAACGCGTTTTCATTAAAGACAACTTGATCGTCCAGGTAGAGCCAGATGATGCCACTGAATTTGCTGCCATTCCCAATCAACTCGACGCACAGGGGCAATTCCTCCTACCTGGCCTGTGGGACATGCATGTCCACCTGTGTTGGGAAACAGCTCTTGACAGCCTGTTTGCGCAAGCTTTCCTCCAGTACGGCATAACCGGTGTTCGCGACATGGGTGGATCATTGGAGGTGCTCAATGCTTATCGAGAGCGGATAAAAGAACAGCCTATTCACGGGCCAAATATTGTTGGTTGCGGCCCTTTTCTCGACGGCAATCCACCGCTACAGTTCGGCTTTTCGGTTCCGATCGATCAACGTGTCGAAGTCGAGGGAGTACTTGATAGCTTAGTACAAGCTGGCAGCGATTTTTTCAAAGTATACTCCCTGTTATCAGAAGAGAGCCTGCAGGCGATTGCGCGAGCCGCTACAAAGCTGGATCGGCCCTTTGCCGGGCACCTATCAGAGTTAATCGACCCTGTGGCAGCGATCGAATCCGGTATGGCCAGCGTGGAGCACCTCAACCGTTTGGAGGACTTTTGGCCTGCCGATAGCATTCAGTTGGAAGAAATCGCTTCGCTGATGGGAGCACAGCCCACTTATCTCTGCCCTACTTTAGTGGTTTATCATCGAAAAGCCTGGATGAACGAACGGGACGCCATTACCCGGCCCATCGATGAGGGATTCATTCCTCCTATCCTTAGGCAGGAATGGCGAACGGGCCGACGTGCCCGCCTTCAAAATTATCCCGCACGGGAAGACTGGATCAAACTGAAAGAACGCTTTTTGGAGCAACAACAATTGGTGCTATATCTTCATCAACTTGGCGTTCCTTTACTCGCCGGCAGTGATTTTGCGGGCATGCCTTATGTTTACCCGGGTTATGGTTTGCACGAAGAATTGCAATTGCTTGTTTCCGCAGGGCTAAGCCCGTTAGCTGCCCTTCAAAGCGCTACCATCCGACCTGTCGAATACTTAGGCATTGCCGATCAATTTGGTAGTGTGGCTCCTGGTAAGGTGGCAGATCTGCTCCTGCTTAAGCGAAACCCGCTAGAAGACATCAGTCATACCCTGAGTATTCGTGAAGTGCTCCGCGAAGGGCGTCTGATCAGCAAGTGGTGATGGATAGGAAATTTTGTCGAAAGATGACTTACATTTATGCTTGCCCCTACCGACTAATACATACGTATGCGATTTCCTGATTTTAAGCTCATTGTTCATGACGCCTGGATGGAGTATGACCCCTCAAGGCCAATAGCCAGTATTAGTGATGTAAGCATCAATGTCTCCACGAATCATGTCTTCCGGATCGATCTTGAAAGTGGGCATTCGGTCTTTGCCAAGTTGTCCTATTTTGGAAACTACGAGTTCTTCCTGGAAGACCACTCACTGATCCAAGTATTGGCGAATAATCTGATGACTCCCTACGAGAATTTCCTGGCGCGTTCTTTGATGAAGGGCAACCAACTCTTCACCTATCGTTATCGTGATGCGGTGTTGGATGCTTGGGTGGTATTCTACAATCCTATCTGCATTGCCAACCGCTTGCCTTCGCGCCTTTCTGAGGGGCAGATCTCAGCCCTTGGCATGCAAATGGCACGTTTTCATAAGGCCTGCGCTCAGGTGCGTCATACCCTACCCAAGTGGTCCAAGACCATGAAGAGCGATCTAGATCATCTGTTGCGCCTGATGCAAACGGAGGTGGGACGTTTCGTCCATCGTGGACATGAGGAGGAAATCTACCGGCAGTATGATCTTTTTTTGGCCAATACCGAAGCGATCGGGATGGACGATCTTCCTAAGATTCCCGTATTTGTAGATTGGAACTTGGGTAACTTCTCGGTCAACGATCACTATGAGTTATTCTCACGTTGGGATTACGACTGGTTCCGCTTTGGTAGTCGTATCCTTGACTTCTATTTCCTCAGTCGGGTATGCTCAGATATTGGTGACCGTTCCGTGTTCAGCTACCACATGAGCACATTATTGGAAGATCGCTTCATTCGTTTTTTGCGTGCTTATCATGCCGAGTACCCACTCACTGAACAAGAAATACGAGCGCTGCCGGAAGCCTATCGTTTCTTCATTCTAAACTATGTGGTCAAGGATGGGCGTTACTTTTTCCACGAAGTATATGCTTCTAAGCTTCAACAAGAAGCCTATACCTTATATTTCCCAACACTGGATAAAGGTTTTCCAGCGGAAAAAATATTGAAAGCCCTTAATCTCTAAGAGCGTGTTTGGGAATCGCTTTTGATGCCGAAAATGAGCAGTTTTTGGTTCTCAGGAAGCCATTTTTGAGCTGCATAGCAGCGCTACGGAGCGATAAAATGGCGAACTGAGGTTCAAAAAATGCACTTTTGCAGGCCAAAGGGTGATTCCCAAACACGCTCTTAGCCAACAAAGCAGCCAAAACATGGAACCGCAAATCGAATCTTTTCGGAAAATTGCCCAGAAATATCGGACCATCTTCTTCGATGCCTACGGCGTGCTACGCAATTCGGGCGGCTTGATTGAAGGCGTACCAGATACTTTGAGTTTTTTGGAAGAACACAATATCGATTACTACGTCTTGACGAACGATGCTTCGCGCAGCCCCCAACAGCTGGCTAAGAAGTATGACGACTTCGGTATCCCACAAATCACTGCCGATCGGATCGTTTCCTCTGGCATGCTGGCCCGCGACTATCTGATCCAAAAGGTGCGGAGCGGAGCAGTGGCCTACCTGGGCACCAATAATTCGGCCCATTACCTCGAAGAGCTGGGCCTTCAGACTGTTCCAATTCGTGCTCTCGACCTAGAGTTTTGTGATAACATCAACTGCCTCGTCATGCTCGACGATGAAGGCTTCGACTGGAACCACGACCTCAATAAGACCGTCAACTTACTACGCAAGCGCAACATTCCGGTGGTGATCGCCAATACCGACCTTCGCTATCCCGTCTCCCGACACGAAGTAGCCATCGCTACCGGTGGTATTGCCAAGTTGATCGAAGCGGTGGTCGGCAAAAAATTCCTGCGTTTTGGCAAACCGGGTAGCCAGATGTTCATCTTCGCCTTCCAACACGTACAACAGTTTCGCCCGGTAGCCAAAGAGGACATCCTCATGGTGGGTGACACTCTCCACACGGATATCGTCGGCGGTAATAAATTCGGACTCGATACCTGCCTGGTGTTGTCCGGCAATACCCTACCCCGCCTCTATAAGGATCGACTGCACATCACGGGCATTATCCCGGACTATATTTGTGAGTCGGTGGGCGGGTGAGGGGAAAGAACCCTATATAATTACGAAGGCTAACTTCTAGACGCCATCAAGCAAGCTATGCCCAGGAAGTTCCTCCTCAAAACGGCTTTCTGGAATTAGCATTTGACCACAGCCTAAGTTGGTATGCAAAATTCTACTCCTCGCCGACGCACGTATCCCTGGGTCACTCGTATTGATATACAATTCTAGCCATCGGTCGATATTGGCGTGAATGACGCGGCGAATCAGTGGTTCTATCTCCGCATTACGCGATTCGGGAAATTGCTGTAAAATTCGCATAAAAACAGTCCTTGCAAAACGGGCGATATTCTTATTCTCTTCAATTGCCGCTTCGCTACAAACGGCCACTTGCTGCCGGCTGGCTATTCGCTGCAAATTGACCAGAAAAAGCGTCAGTTTCGACATAGCACGCACATCATGACTATCCGAAAAAACACCTCTTTGTTCCATGCGAAGGCGACGAAAAGCCGCCTCTAGGATCGATCTCAAGGCACCATCTAACTGAGGGGGTAGCGGATCAGGATCAGGTATAGGCTTATCTACTTCAGTAATAGACGGAGGAGGTGGCGGCGGCGGTGGTGGTGGCGGTTCCTCAGTAGCTTCCTGACAAAAAGGACGAACCTGATTTTGAATAACCACCCAACTATCCCGCTCTGAAAATGGGAAGATATCCAAGGTCGCTCCTAATAGAGGGCTCCCTCCATCTCCAAGCCGGTCAACCACCCCGGATTCAGTGACGAAATCTTGCGTAAGTAGCGTATCAAACTCTCGGTACTTCCTAAGTAAGCGATTAACTATTCGGTTAACTGCACACGCTAAACTCCCCCTTCTTCTACGCCTTGCAGACCATCGGCTATATAGCTCCTGAAGCTGTTGATGTAAGGTAACAGCATCTGTTCGCAGTCTTTCTGCATTTGATTGCATCCGACGAGCACTATTTCCCCGTTCGTCTTGAAGGCCTCTTGCTCGATCACCGCGTCCCATATATTCTGACTTTTAAGTTCACTAATACACTTACCCCTCCGGAGAAATGATCAAATCATCACTGTCTCCCTCAATCCGAATATGCTTATCCACATCCGGGTCATCCAACAGCTCTCCTTCTTCGCGTAGTAGGCGTAGTGCCTTACGTAAGTTCTCCAACTGTGCAGCCCGTACTTCTTCTTGCACTTTCTGTACGTCCATCTCGCGATGCTTGAGCTTGTAGTGTTCTAATAGCGCATGATTGCCTTTCAAGGCTTCGATAAAGAGTTGGCCGGTTGGAACGATAATCGTTTCATCATCGGTACGTGGTGACTGCAGGCGCTCCACGATCAGCTGCTCCAAGGCATCTCGTTGGGCATCCGTGGTGTCCTCGTGGTGCCAGATCTGCTCGGCGTATTTCAGTAGTTCATCGGTACTGAGATCAGCCACTGGGTCAGGAGAGCGTATGCCCAGGTATTCGTCCACATAGTCCTGCATCATGTAATCGGTGATGAAGGTGCAGGTCTTGAGCGGGAAGATCATGTAATTGCCCTTGAAACCTAGCATGTTGTCGACATCTGCAATCTGGTGCAACCGCCTCGGTACAGTGTGAAAAGCGGCATTATTGGAGGTATTGCGTGGCCATTGAATGCTCACGCCCAATAGTGACGGTAAATCCGCCAAGCTAAGCGTGGAGCCATACAAGCCTTCCCGGATATGCTCCGGAATGGGCTGTAAGGTCGCTGGCCCTGTCATCGGATTGCCTCCCGTCGGCCGCCGGCCTGGCATCGGCAGATCGATCGGCAGGTTGAACAAGCGCATATACCGTTGCTGGCTATACTCATGCGTCCAAATCGCCTGCATGTAATACAGGATATTTTCCTTGACGTGTAACTTCAACTGACTCACCAAATTGCGGCGTGTGAAGCTTTCTTTCAAAGCTGCCGTCAATTCTTCAGCCGCTTGATTAAAGGCCGAGTTGGCCGTATTCAGGCTACTTTGGGCCTCTTCCAGATTACCGTCCAGGTACTCCAAACGCGTTTCCAGGGCTTCGCGGCGGGCCTCCAGTAGCGCTGGGTCTTCATATTCGCCAAAGGTGAGACTGCTGTTGCCACCGGCAATGCGACCACTGACATTCGCAGGGTCAAACAACCGGCGTACGATTCTACGGCGGCGTTTTTTCTTGGCTCGCTTGGCGTAGGTTTCCGCCATTTTTTCCTGCGAGGAGGTCTGAATGAGGCTATTGCGCAGGGTCTCTTGCAATTGACTCAGCGAACCTACCGTAGCGCTTGCTTCGTCGACCAGCGCCTTTTGTGTCTCATAGTTCTCGCGAATCACTTGTAGAGCTACCTCATCACTAACTAAGCCTTGTGCCACAAAATCGAGTGCATCATGGAAAGAGCGATCCAATAACACCCGCCGCAGAATCCACTCATTCGCCATCAGCCAATCCTCATCGATCTGATGGGGCGCTGGTACGTATTGTGCCACCATGATCACGGGAGTTACCTTATGCAAATGCTCCGTAACCTTATACTGGCGCTCCAGTTCATAGAAGAGATAGGTAACCGTGATTTCATTATTCGGATTACTGATCTCACTGGTGAAAGAACTTTCAAACTCGGAAGAGGATTCCGTAGAGATGGCCAGGGTCCGTTCATTTTTATATTCCTGAGAGGCTTTACGAGTAGCTTCCCGGATGGCCTCCTTTTGTCGGTTCGACTCTGTGGCCTGATCCCGACTAAATTGCGTAGAGGATTGCCCTTGCATCGAAAAGACGCCGAGATTTCCCGAAACGGAGCCCGATACGCTCTGAGCGAAATTGGTGTTTGTGCTTACTTTGCTAGTAATGTCGGAAGTTGCCTTACTAGTGAAAGCGCGTTCATCATTGAGGGTGGAAGCATTCTTTTCTTCCTCTTTGCGATTCCGCGATTTCTTCAGCACCTCCTTCTTGGCGTATTGCCGCTTTTCACCAGGAGCTAAGGTGATAGTCGATACCAGGCTCCCCGTCTGATAATCACCCGGCACCCATTTTTGACGGTGGGTAGTGAGGATGCCAAAATTGTAGGAGTTTTCGGCAAAAATGCGGAAGCTGTGTGGTGCTTTGAGGCGTTCGGCCAACTCCGCCATCATCCGCTGTGCGCGCGTATTCCGGCCTGCGGGTTGATCCATGATCGCCAATACGCGAGCCTTGATCTCCTCCTTCCGAGCAATGATGTCTGACATCCGGCTTTCACTGGCAGACATATCACTCACCTCTTTCATCAGCTTGGTGTTTTGTTCTATTTTCGCTGCATCTAAATCGTCTTTCCCATATTGGCGCATCAGGAAATTTACCGCCTGCTGCTGAACAGAATCCCTATCAGAAGTAGATATTATTATCCTAGGAAAAGAAACATATTCTGCTGCCAACTCAACCAGTTCTGCCTGTTGCTCTATACTTAGTTGGCTCCATTGTTCTTCCTGCTGGCTTTGGTCCGCCTCTGTAATCAATACACCTGCTTGCGCTTCTTCCGATCGGCGGCGCGGCCCGGAATTCGCTTCAATCCCCTGCAACATTCGCTGTACTGTCGGCGGCATGGGACGACGCTCCAACGAAGCAATATCTCCCGTCAATTGCCCCAGCAATTCAGTGTACTCTTTTAGGTCATAAAGCTCCTCTTCATCAAACTCACTCAGGCGATCCAATACATCGCCCTCTCCCTCCCGGAAAGCTTCATAGGCTTCGCCGTAACTGATCTGCAGCTGTTGAACCAAGGCTTCTACATTGCCGTCAAACGCTTCTGTCCAGATGTTCTCAAAGGCAATTTGAAGTGTGGTATAGTCGTGGAAAGCAGTCGCGTCCGCCGGGCTAACTGGTGGCGTCAATTCTTGTAGAGAAATACTGATGCGTCGGCGTTGATCTTCTTCTGAATCATCCGCACTATTCATGGGCAATGGTTCTGCAGTGAGTGCCGATACCCGCTCTAGCACTATCCGTTTCACCTGCTCTTCCGGGCTTAAGCCAGAAGGAGGCGGGCTATCCACTGGTTCCTCCTCATCGGGATTATCAGTGGGGTCTTCAGGAGGATTCCGGATAGCTTCCAATCTGGCTAGCACCTGATCTCTGGTAGCGCGCTGCGTCAGGCTATCCATGCGGCGCACCAATTCGGTGCCGCCCATCTTATTGTACAGCATGGCGCAGAAGGTGGAATAATTGACTTCCACTTCCACTGCTTCTCCCGCATTCAACTGGTCCCATACCTCATCCAAGCCGCCATTGGGCAAAAGATCTGCCATCCAATCACTGTCAATCGACAAATAGGCTTGGGGCATTCGCCCCGGAGCACCTGTTGGTGCGTCTGTAATTCGATCAATGCCGTCCCGGCTCACCCGGGCTTGCACGCTGTTCTGGCGATTGGTACCCAACTCATCCCTCCTCAGAAAGTAAGGAGTCTCTCGCACCCCTTTTGGGAGAGCCGATAAATGGCGCGTAAATTGATTGGCCGAAACCCGGCGTTCTTCCCCAATACTAACGTTGGCCCGGGCCCGGTCTCGCAAAACACTTACCAGACCATTATTGAATGCTTCTGCTTGAATAAACTGCGCATTAATCTGCTCAGGCGACTGGCCTGTCTGACCGCCGGCACTGAGGTTAAAGCGATCCAGTTGTTCCTGGGCGATCTTTACAACCAAAGCTTCTTTTCTTGCAACATTGCGCAGAGGGAAGAAGCTCATGTGCAAAATCCGCTGATACTCCGGCGTACCGATGAAGGTTGCCTGCTCATACTGATCGTTAAGCGTAGTATCCAAAGATTGGTCAGGGGCCAAGATCAGCAGTAGAGCCTCCGGGCGCATTTCTTGATCGCCGTTTTGAAAGGCCGCATCCTCGTATTGAATCACAAAACCACCATCTCGACCGGTTAGCGTCGAGCCAAGTCGGCCACCAGCTGGCGCCGAGAAACTCCAAATGGGGTCTTCACCATCATCCGTCGAGGTATAAAGCTGAAAAATGACTTGAGCAGCCTGCTGCATCATCGGATGGTTGGAAGACAAGGGTAAGAGGTTTTCCAAACCAGGGGGGATATACGTATTTCCGTCATTGCCGTGGCTAAAGTCGGGGCCACCGGAAAGCACAAAGTCGATATCGTACAGAAGTACGGTTAAATCTTGGAGACCTGTTTGCTGTTCAGCGTGGAGGATTTTGCCAGAAAGGGTATTCATGGTGTAATTGTTGTTTTGGTTTCATCAGGAAATTTAGCGTCATAGCTCCGCCATTCACTTGAGTCCAAAGACTTGTGGCGAGACACGAGACCAATCTTGTACGAGCGTTACAAAAGGCTAAAATCAGCCCGGGTCTATGTAGACCGGTATACTTTGGAGTTGTCCATCGATCAACAATTGAAGGACATAAACACCGGCAGGCAAGCCCATGGTTGGAATAGTAAGCTCAATGGTATGGGTTTGCTGCCGGCGAATCGTTCGCCCGAGTGGATCCACCAGCTGATAAGCATCGATCTGTCGATCGGCGCGCAACAGTAGTTGTTGGGCTTGGGGGATCACTTGTACAGTAGCTTCGGGCAGGGTTTCATTGGTCGGAGTCAGGAGGCTCAGCGCATAACTTTGTGCGGTAATCTGCAGGTCTTGTTCTTCATAGTTCAGGCCAAGGACGCGCTTGAAATCGATTTCCAAGGTGACACTATCCACCGGTTGCCCTCCATGCCCTACGATCACGTCTTCGATTACGATCTGTACGCGAGCAATCTCTCCATGACCGCTAACCGGCGTCCCACTTAATCGTGCAAAGGCAAATTCAGGGTCATTGAGGCCCGAGGGTTCATCGGTTTTGCCGAAGTTGAAAAGGTCTTCCCACGGTGTACCCAACCAACCACCATGCGGGTCAACGAAAGTTTGGTCTTCCTGAATGTAGTCGGTGTCTAAATCCAGCGTAAAAGCGATCCCAGCCAGGTCGTTAACAGGGTTTTCGGGACTGCCTAGATGAATGAATATATCGACAGTTTGTCCAGCCTGCGGATTAGGATCGGAAAGAACAATGAATAGGTCATCACCGGGGAGTTCATTGCCTAATAAGCCAGTGAACTGGTCGTTGGTTTGGCCATACAGAATTGGAAAGACATCAAAGTCGACCCCTTCCACAAAGCCATTGCCATCAGTATCGGCATACTTGTAGTTGGTGCCGCTCATCGGGTGTGTTTGCGCCCAGTCATCAGCGGCCTGTGGTGTCCAGGTGAAGGATGGGTCATCTCGCATCGGGCCACCTTCATTAAAGGCCATACCCATCCAAAGCAAGTCCATGTTGTTGCAAATGCCGTTGTGATTGGCATCGCCTGGCCAAACGCAGTCGGTTGGCTCGCAGTCTTGTGCCTGCAAGCTCGCCACCAAGAAGCAGCACAACTTGAGCACGTACCTCACGTGGAGGTGCGGTTTAGGGATGTCCATAGTCCATCGAGCTTTATTCCAGTAGTCAATTTAGTGTGAATTGAACTAGCCCGGAAGTACAATTATATTCAAAAGTGGAAAATAACCACCATCAACAAAGTCACAATTGATTAATTTACAGATATTTACATTCATATCATTAATAAATAGTGGAAATTGAATAACAGCAAACTAGTTGTCACCCTCCAGAAATTGCGTCCTAGCGACTGGAAGCGTTTCCTGGATTTCCTGGCGTCACCATACCACAATCGGCAGGGCAGGCTACTTGAATTGGCTAAACATCTTCAAGATTGCCTCGATTCAGGTCGCCCAGATTTACTTGAGCGCCACTACCTACATCAGCTGCTATTTGACGACAAGCCATTCCGTTTGCAAGCGATCAAAGATCAATTTTCAGCTCTGCAAAAGCTCGTACGACGCTTTTTAGCCTTGGAGCATTTCCGGGAAATTCCCATTCAGGAGAAATTATTCACCTTACAACAAGCACAAAATCGGCAGATGGCTGCCCTACGGCGTCAACAAGCGCGTAGTATAGAAAAGCTTTTGAGCGTATCATCCGAAGAATCGGAGCATACCAGTGTGCTGCAATATCAGTTTCTGGAAAGAGAAAAGGAACATCTTCTGCAAAGGCGTGACCGACGCTCAGCCAGTCAACTTCTTCGCCAGCAGATCAACCAGCTTGATGCGTTCTATTGGAAAGAACGCCTGCGGCTCAGCGCCGAGTGGTTGAGTCTCGACCAGGTCTTACAACAAAAGACGAGTACAGCGCCATTACAAGAGGGTTGGATCGCGTTGGCCCGGGAATTACCACACGTACAGGAACTTAGTTCGGTGCAGTTGTATTCTGCCATTATTGCTATGCTCTCACGGCCCTTTCCCGACAGTGAACCCTTCTTTCTCGAATTGATCGAAGGCTTGCAAGCAGGACACCTGAGCAATAGTTCACCGACCGAAATCCATTCCTTTTTCCTATTTGCCTTAAACTACTGCACCGCACGGATCAACTCTGGCAATAGTCGCTATTATGAGTACCTCTTCCAATTGTATGAGCAGATGGTTGCCCAAGAGTTACTGCTGCGTCAAGGCGCTCTATCACAGTGGACCTTCATCAACATTGTCGCAACAGGCTGTCACCTGCAAAAATTTGAATGGACGCTGGCATTCATTCACAACCACTACACCTTACTTCCTACTGAGCAACAGCTCAATGCCTTAAATTACAACCTGGCCCTACTCTTCTTTTACCAAAAAGCCTATGATCAGGCCCTGGAATACCTCCCCCAGGTTCAATATACCGACCCCTACTATGCGCTCAATTCGCGCGTTCTCCAAATTCGAATTTTCTTTGAAAAGCAAGAGTGGCTATTGCTGGATTCCCTGTTGGAGCGTTTGCGGATCTACTTGTTACGGGAAAAAGCCATCCCGGCAAAGCGCAAGCAGGAGGTTAATGAGTTGATGCGCTTCACCCGACAGCTGGCACAATTGATAGAACAACCAAAGGGCGAACAGTCAAAAAACACCGACTTAGAAGTCCTGCGCAATGAAATTACCGCCGCCAGAGTGGTGATGCATCGGGATTGGTTGTTGGGGGTAGCAAAGGGGCGCTAGTCCGCCACTTAGCATTCCTCCCCCATTTCGCGTATCTTTGCCGTCAATACTTGCATTAGGTCAAACTTTCACGCCCGCATAAGCTCACTGCCATGCACACGTCTTTACCTGTCGTACAAGCCGAGCGGCCCATCAGTGATTGGCTGCCGATCACTCTCAAAGAAGTTCAGCAACGAGGTTGGGAGGAACTGGATGTCATCCTGGTTTCGGGTGATGCCTATGTGGATCATCCGGCTTTTGGCACAGCAGTGATCGGGCGCATTTTGGAAAGTGAAGGACTGCGGGTGGCTATCATTGCTCAACCCAACTGGCGCGATGACCTGCGTGATTTCAAGAAGTATGGCAAACCAAAGCTATTCTTCGGTGTCACCTCAGGTTGTATGGACTCGATGGTCAATCATTACACGGCCGCCAAGCGCAAGCGCTCTACCGATGCCTACACGCCTGGTGGGACTTCTGGCTTCCGCCCCGATTATGCCACCAAAGTTTACAGCCAGATTTTAAAGGAATTGTATCCGGACGTACCAGTCTTGCTCGGTGGTATCGAAGCCTCTTTGCGACGTGTGACTCACTACGATTACTGGGCCGATGAGCTGTTCCCCAACATCCTTTCGATGAGCGGTGCCGATCTGCTGGTCTACGGCATGGGTGAGCCACCATTGCGAGAGATTATCCGCCTGCTGAAACGCGGCGTACCCTTTGAGTCCTTGCGTACCATCCCCCAAACAGCTTTCCTGCAAGCTCGTGACCAAGAGCCCCCAAAGAACAAGAATTGGGAAACCCTTGAGTTGAGCTCGCACGAAAAATGTATGCGCAACAAACGGTCTTTTGCTGCCAATTTCAAGCACATCGAGCAAGAATCGAATAAGGTTCAAGCCCGTCGGCTAACCCAAGGTGTGGGTGATCATATGCTGGTCATTAATCCACCCTATCCGCCGATGAGTGAGGATCAAATTGATGCGTCGTTTGACTTACCCTATACGCGCCTTCCGCATCCGAAGTACAAGAAACGCGGCTATCCACCTGCTTATGAAATGATCCGCTTTTCGGTAAACATGCACCGCGGTTGCTTTGGCGGTTGTAGTTTTTGTACCATCTCGGCACACCAGGGTAAATTCATTGCTAGTCGTTCGGAAGAATCGATTCTAAAAGAAGTAGATCAAGTCACGCAAATGCCCGATTTCAAGGGGTACATCAGTGACTTGGGTGGCCCGTCGGCCAATATGTACCGTATGAAGGGCAAAGTACAGGAGATTTGCGACCGCTGCGTGGCCCCATCCTGTATCCACCCAGTGATATGCAGCAATCTCGATACCAGCCACAAACCGATGACCGAACTCTACCGCAAGGTCGACGAACATCCGAATGTTAAGAAGGCCTTTGTAGGTAGTGGTATCCGCTATGATCTACTAGTGGACAGCTACAACAAAAAGAATGACGGCAGCCTCGAAGAATACATGGAGCAATTGGTGACCCGCCACGTCTGCGGCCGATTGAAGGTAGCGCCTGAACATACCAGCGACGCAACCCTGCGCATGATGCGTAAACCATCGTTCAAGCACTTCCACGAATTCAAGGCGAACTACGAACGGATCAACAAAAAGAACGGCATGAATCAGCCGTTGATCCCCTACTTCATCTCCAGTCACCCCGGCTCTACAGCTGAAGAAATGGCCAACCTGGCCGCTGAAACCAAGGATATGGGCTTCAAGCTGGAGCAAGTACAGGACTTCACCCCAACCCCTATGACCGTAGCTACGGTCGCTTACTACACTGGCTTGCACCCGTACACCCTTCGCCCGGTTTATACCGCTAAATCAGCCAAGGAAAAGAAGCAGCAACACATGTTCTTCTTTTGGCACAAGCGGGAACAGCACCACCAGATTCGCGATAAGCTCAAATCGATTGGCCGCGAAGACCTCATTGAGAAGCTGCTCAGCGAGAAGAAACGCCACCAAAAACAAGAAGTACTAAAAGGTCGCCGCCATTCCAAACGCAAAGGCAAGCCCGGCAGGAAGGTGAGGAGGAAATAGATCAACAGTCCAACGGACCAACAGTCAAGTCAGCCAATTCTCGATTCAACCTGACAGCTTGACATCGGACGTCGGACGCCAGACCAACAGTCGAACAGTCTATCGGTCAACTCAAAACCTCATAAACTAATAACCTGTAAACATGCCTACTCCACATCCGCCTACTTTCCCAGCAAATCGTATCCTACTGATAGCTGGAAGCTATGGAAGCGATGTTCCACTTCGCCCAAGGGCTCTCCATTGGCATTCGTAAAGTTGATCTCCATAAATGATGTTACATCACGAGCATAGCGCAAACTCACTTCCCAAGGTCCGAAGACATAGGTTACGTCTGCATTGACCCCCAATCCAAAATCTACATCTTGCAAGAGAAAATTGCTGTCGCCTGTGCTCTCTCCGCGAAACCAGCTTTCGTGCCCCACCAAATAAGTTAATTCAGGGCCAACTCCCAGATGTAGCTTACCCCATTCATACTGTAGTAAAACTGGTAGACTTAGAAACTGCATTTCGACATGAGCATCTTCACCATTTGCATTACCCTGGTACCAATCTTTCTCAATAAAAAGCACTTCTGGCTGTACATTGATACGTTCTGCGACTGGGATACGAACCCACAAACCAGCCTGGTAACGGGCTTTCCAGGCATCGTATATCGTTAGGCCTTCCTCGGATCCATCCAAAGGCAATACGGCCTTATCGATGGTACTTAGATTGGCTCCAGCCTTCAAACCAAAGGCCACCTGAGTCTTAGCGGTAACAAGGGTTATCAAACAACAAAAGGTCAAGAGAAAATAGCGCATTATAGGTCGTTTCTTGATAGAGAGGGGATTGTATACAAAAACAGAACGCCGGCACACAACTTGCGATGCACGGCGTTCTATTCTTAACTTTATTGCTACCAAGCAGGTTTTCTATATCGCAAGAATTTCATCACCGGCATCACATTTTCGCCAGCTTCTCTGTTAACAGTTCTTTGCCATCCTCGGTAGTGATATCGAGGATATACATTCCTGGTGAAAGTTGATTAAGTGGCAGGATCAAGCGATTATCCAATACCTCCAATCGGCTATTAAACACGCGTTGTCCCGCACCGTTGAAGACTTGCACATTCACTATTCCATCAATGGCGATATGTACCTCCAGTTGATCGCGGAATGGATTCGGTATGATCTTCGTTGCCAGGAACAGGTCTAAGCCGGAACAATCTTCATCAACACCATTATCGGCAATCTCTGCCGCGCCGGGGAAAGATGTAGCATTTGTATCGTCACAGTCGGTATCGCTGGCAATCAACGCTTCTTGAAGCACATAATTGAATGGCCTTTCACAGGCCGTCTGACTAAGTCCCGTAGAATAGCCATCTTCATCAGCATCCTCATACCAGATCTGGCCAGGGAACTCATCGATATCTGCATCATCACAATCGCCTTCAATTGCGGTAAGCTCAGGTGCCAGGGCATAGTCGGCAGGGCGTTCACAAGCAGTGATCGTTACTCCATTGGAATAGCCATCGCCATCTACATCAGCATACCAAACTTGGCCAGGAAACTCATTGGCATTGGCATCATTGCAATCGCCATCAATCGCCACTAACTCCGCCGGCAACAAATGATCAGCCGGGCGTTCGCAGGCAGTGATCGTTGCCCCGCTTGAGTAACCATCGCCATCCAGATCAGCATACCAGATCTGTCCGGGAAATTCATCGGCATTGGCATCGTTGCAGTCGCCGCTTACGGCTACGTAACCAGCAGGGGCACTACACGCAAACAACTCTATGCTTAGATCACCAAAGCCATCATCATCACCATCGGCATAGAAGGCCAACTGTACACCTTCATCAATTTCGCCATTGCAATCATTGTCCCAACCGTCGCACATCTCTGGTGCTCCCGGATAGATTACATTGTTATTGTCGTCGCAGTCGACATAATTATAAAAGCCGTCGCCATCCGCATCGCGATAGAAATAGTCTTCCGCTATCCGGAAGGCATCATTACCGATCTCGATGCCGGCCAGGCGGCCTGGGATATCGTCAACAGGGGGGTGAATTCCACCCCAAATTCGTGATAAACTACATTGATCAGAAGCATCGCGATAGGTCGCCCATTGAAGTGTAATATCAATACTAGGGCCATCTTCAAAAACCAGAAACTCGTCCATTGGTGCTTCAAACTCGCCCATGCCGCCTGGGAAGAACGGATCTCCCGTTAGTGAGGTCAGCACTTCTGCCGCCGCGCGGGAATAGGTGGAGTGGCCAGAAACATAGCCGGCAAAAGGCGGTGTTACAAACGATGGCCGCTGGTAAGGCCACCAGTTTTCGGCCAGTATCCAACCAACGCCTGCTTCGTCGAAGTCTTCATCCTCAATATAGTCCGGACCACGCCAGGCCAGGACCTTGATCTTACCTACATGTCCTTCATTTTCGCCTTCCAACAGATCGCCGGCTTCCACAAGTTCGACATACCCATCAATCAAGGGAATTCCCGCCGGATGAAAAGAAGGCAGGTTGGGGTCGGTGCTCTGCCCAAGGTCAGCCATACCACGGATGGCAGAGATAGGCCGCAAATAATCATACCACCCCTTGATGCCCCAAGCAGTAATAGCGGCATCGTGCATGGCGCCACCGAGCACGAAATATGATTTAACATCCCACTCCAGATCATCGACGATTTCACCTTGTCCGGCGAAGCGCTTCTCTAGGTCGGGGTGGTCATTCACGTAGTTAAGCAAGGTAAACCAGTGACCAGGAGGTGTTTCAGAATCCGGGCCATCTGCCCAAAATTCGGCCAACACACGACCATAATCGCCACGTGGTACCATCTGAGGTTCATAAGGCATGCCAGTATGTGGATTGACATCGTGCCCTTGACTAGGATCACCGCCCTCGATTAGATTATAGAAATCCTGTAAGCCGGGAATATCTGTTGGGTACTCCGAAACATCTATGTTCCCGATAGAAGCAGGCGAAATATCCCACATCACACCATCTGTTGGGTCGAGATGAGCCGACCAAACGGATACCAAGGCAAATCCCCATTGGTATTCATTCGATAAGCCCCCGCCATCGGTAGGGTCTAGATGTGGAGGCGGCCCAGGATCGTGGTATACATAATAGTCGAAACCATCCCGCTCATGAACCGTAAGATCTTCTTCCGTCAATGCAAATGGGCTCACTTGGCCCCATTCCGGGCTGAGAAAATCTGGTGTGTTCAACGGGATTTCATTACCAGCTTGATCGATGAAAACATCCAGTGTAAGTGGTTGCCAACGATTAAAATCGGTAATACTTGGATTACCCGGCTGCTCCACCACCAGGGATTCGTTGATAGGTTCGTAGGCTACATTCTCATAACCGTTTTCCTCATTCGAACCATCTTGCTGGCCAAACGAAATGATATTCTCTGCCAGGTAATTTCCCAAAGCAGCCGCTGAACCAGTGCTATAATCAGTGTCTACGAAATTAATGTCGTACCCGAGCAACTGCATCAGCAGGTCGAAGCGAAACTGTGAAATAAATCCTCCGGGTGAGAATTGAAAGCGATGGCTTAGCAAGCGATAGGCCGCATAGCTCATTGCTTCTTCACGTGCAGCATGCACGTCAGCAGGCAAGGGTATACCATTAAAGGGGCAACTGAAACCATCTACTGTTTTGCCTAATAGATAAGTAGTGGCTACCGTATCGTAGACGGCCCACGCATCGTAAAGGGCAACAGAGGTATGAAATAGGTTGCGGGCGTGTACCGTTGGCCGAGCCAAGTCATCGCGAATCGCCTCCAATAGGACTTCATTCCACTCGCGGGCGACCGAGTTCTGCGCTTGAAGCGCACTTGTACACAAACTAATGATCAGAAGTAGGGCTAGTAAAAATCGCTGCATATCGTTCTCTTTTCATGATTCCACCTCAAAAATAGGGAAACAGAACTTTACCAGACAGTAAAATCGTGCTTAGTGCACGTCAAAGCCGCTTTTGAGCTGCTTAATCCGTTATCTTTAAGACCGTTGTTAGTCGAGTATTTACTCGACATTACTACCAAACGCACCGATCAGTATGAAAAAATCGCTCCTATTTATCAGTTTTTTTTCGCTCCTATTTTTGCTAAGCTTATCAGCACAAGACACCCAGCTGGTCACCCAGGAAAGTGTTTCCCGGCTAGCTTTCGTCACGCCAGGTGGGCCTGGATTTAGTACGTTTAGTACTATCGACCGAACGGAAGGCAACCCTTATTTACTGGAAGATTGGCAAAGCGGCAGCATTCGCTACGAAGGGCAAGATAATTTCAGTGAAGAGTTAGACGTTTTGCTCGACCTGGATAACAACCAACTCTTCATCCGCTTATCTACCGGCTTCACCGGGCAGTTCCCGATGGATCGATTGGATGAGGTCATTGTATATACTGAAGAGAACGATACCCTGCACTATACCATCATGGACCTCAACTTCCTTTTTGGAGGTGCCGATGCCGGCAAGCGCTTTTATCGCGTGCTGCACAGAGGAACGTTTGTGGTTATTCATCAGCCGATCAAATACCTGCGCCGGGAAGACTATGTGGAGAACCTGGGGATGGTGCGCCGTCCAGATAAATATATGGACACCAACAAATATTGGGTCTTTGACGGAGAGGAATTGATCGAAATCCGACGGAATGCCCGTGCCATTCAACGCGCTTTCCCCGCTTGGAGCAGCGAGATTCGCCGACTGATCCGCTCCAATGATCTCGACATGAAAAACGATGCAGATATCGCACAACTCTTTGCCCTTTTGGAAGAGGAGATTGGCAGTTAGTCTATGAGTTTTTGCTAGAAAACAGAGGAGGATCGAGCAAAGTGCTCGATCCTCCTCTTTGTTTAACCGTTCATCCAGGGATATTACTTTTTAAGCAACCCTCCCAATAGAGAACCTGC
>SPJK01108775.1_pt1 | contig 32453 bp, 23 predicted proteins | sample 3741771 | NCBI WGS metagenome assembly SPJK01 (sample SAMN10925997, study PRJNA522277) | cold seep metagenome | isolation source: Elba SIP-enriched marine methane seep metagenome, extraction at timepoint T2 | place: Italy: coast of Elba, Mediterranean Sea
ATCAGTTGTCTGCAGACTTATCGCACAGTGAAGTTCACAACGGCATGATCATCTGTGATGAAGCGATGGCAATCTTGGCCGACCCGCTCTCTGACCTAGAACTCTCTAGCATCACACGGAGGGAACTAGAACAAACCATAATCGATCTACACAAGGACCTCGAAGATGTCGCAGAAACCAACGAGTGATCCGGATAACGAGTTCATTGCCAACCAACTCCTAAGATGCCTAGGTGACATGAGTTACAGAGCAATAGCTTCGTCAACAAACCATAACTCTGAGACTGTTCGCCGATACATCGGCAACACGAGCAAAGTCAGCGCCAGCTTTATCAAACAAGCCTCAGAGGCCTTCGAGATAGACGCGAACCTACTGCTCCATGGACGCCCTGCACCTGCTGAGAAACGTGATCTGCGGTCATTAAGCACGGAACTCTTCTTTCAGGAACTCGCACGGCGAGTTGGACTGATAGAAGACACCCTGGTAGGACTGAGTATCCAAGACCGCATGAAGAAGGGCATTGAGGATTCAGAAGTTGAAACTCTTCAAGAGAGCACTACTGATTTCATTGAGAGCAGGGGAAGCGCTTCAGTACAAGCCTGATAGATTAGAAAATTACTGCTTACCCGGCGAATGAGGGCGGTCTCGCAAAGCTCTCACTGGAATGGATGCTCGGTGAGGCAGTAGCGCATGGCATCCGCCTCAATCAACCGGAGACACAGAAACAGCTCAAGAAGATCGATGATGCCGGTGGGCAACCCGAGCTTGGCATGATGCACAACGAGTCCAAGAAGCTCGGCTGGCGGATCGCCGGCATCATCCCGCGCCGAGTCTTTGTGAACGACAAGAAACGCCTGGCATGGCGTTGGCCAAACTCCGCTCACCCACGCGTGGTCCCCGAGGAGGCATCCATCCATGAGTCGGTTCGAGATCGCATGAACGATGCCGATGCCCGGTACGCCCCGAAGCTCCCCAAGAAGTACAAGATTGTGCACACCAAGGCTTGGGATCAATCAGGTATTTAAGCTGGTACAAGTATTCAGTCGTTATCCTGCGTGAGCATGATGTCAATCGTCACGGGCAGGTGGTCACTGGCCCGCGTTCGGAAGGCCAAGCCTCCCCCTGCGAGACCGACCAGCTCATCATGCACTATTGCCATGGGTTGATTGACCTCGTGACCCGCCAAGCCATTGGGGGCGTCGCCGATGATGATGTAATCGATTACGCTGGTCCGCTGTGCTGGTGGACGACCGGAGAGACGAGTGGCTCGGTAGTCGCTCGTATCTGCGAGCACATCCCAAGGGCCCGACTCCATCTCGTCCCAGAACGACTCCAGCTTGGAATCAAAGCGGTTGGCGTTGAGATCTCCAGCGATGATGAGATCGAACTCGTCCACTGGCACGCATCCTGTGACGCTGCGTGTCTCCTCAAGCCACGTCGTGGTACTTTTCATTGCCTGATCGTGGTTGTCGGTGTTGTGCTGACCGCTGGCCATGTGCATGTTGACGAAGATGATGTCGTTCAGCTCTTCTCCATCGGAGAAGAAAGAGAAATGCGCTAGCAGCGGCCTGCGATCAAACAGCTGCTTGCCATTGACAGTTGGACTATCGAGCAACGGCTCGCAGGTCCATCGTAGGTATGTGGCTTCCTGATCGTAGAGGAAAGCAACATGCTGACTCCCGCCTGATTCTCCAACCACATAGGCAAACGAGCCCCCCAGATGTGTCAGCAGCCGGTCGAGCTCATCGGACCGCATGATGATTTCACCATCGGGCATGGTGTGCTCTCGCGCGTTAATCTCCTGCAAGGCCATCACCCGCACTCCAAGCGATCGGATGATCGAGGCGATAAACGCGTAATCCTCATCAGTCCGGGCGCGAAGTTTCTCGTCGCTCCGCTGGTATTCCGGGAACCCTCGCCGTGTGCCGTCCTTGAAATGCTCGAGGTTCCAGGTGCCGACGCGGATGCTGTCAGCAGCGAATCCAAGATGTGGATCTGTGTTGAGCGCCGTGCAATCGACCACCTCGCCGACATACTTGGGGGTGATCCATCCCGCCTCATCACCTCCGGTGATGCGGAGCCACCCGCTAGCTTGGTCAATCTCAGTAACTGAGACAACTGTGCCATCAGGAATCCGGCGGCCCTCAAAGCTATTGCGACCAGCATAACGGTGCAGCGGAATACCGAGTGAGGAATCGGGGCGAGATAGCGTAATGCAGTCTCCAGCTTCTTGGGCAGTTACAGCGGCCTGGAAGATAACGAGCACAAGTAAGCTCATCCAGGCGAGTACTGGGTACCGGGGTAATGATGCATGCATGGCTGCTCCTTTTTGATTGTGATATCGAAGCACCAAGCATACCTGCACCCAAGCACTCTTTCGAATGGGATTCAGTTAATCCACATTCCTGAGACACTTAAAGCTCACATCCCGAGATTAAGGGAGCTAGCAGGATCTGCACCACTCCGTGCCCCTCAAGATTGTGCCTCGCTATCCAACGCATGTTCGGTAGCGTGTACTGTCGCGGATCAATAAACGAGATAAACGGCGACTGCACCGAAAGCAGGGTCATCGGTTCGTCGTGCGTGCTGAAGGTATGCAGGAGTCCACGGCGAAAAACAAAGACGTCACGATCTCTCGCAGCAATCGTATGAACACTTGAGCCATCAAACTCGTTGAGTGATTGGTCGGACCAGTGGAAGAACCCACGACCACTGATCACAATGATGAACCGATCAGAATGCTCATGGGTATGCAGCGGCAGATCGTCAGCATGGGCAAGCCACTGAAGCTTTGCGATCGCGGGTTGCTTGAAGGGCTCTGGTGGCTGACCCCAGATATCGCCACCAACACGGTCGCTGTTTTCAAATGGGAACTTCAGATCAACAGGGTACTTGGAATCGAGTTCCTGAATCAACTCACTAAAGTGAATGCTTGGGCCGTTTCCGCGAATACGACCGAAGCTGAGGAGGTCGCCATCGCTCTCCATCTGGCCGATCGAGCTATAAGCTGCTTCGACGAAACGGCTTAGTGGAGAAAGTTTGGCGATAGCTGGATCGAGTCTTGTCATGATTCAGGCCTCTGTCTGTACCGATACTGGGAGCAAGATAGAAACACTCTAACTTGCTCCCGATATGGGAACAAGACCTCAGCACAAACCAAAGTACAAAAAGATGTGCAGACTCCTTCTGCAGCTGCGAAATCAAGCAGGGCTCACGCAGCGTGAACTTGCCTCTAAGCTGAAGGTGCCACATTCTGTGATATTCAAAATCGAGCACGGCGAGCGAAGAATCGATCCAGTCGAGTTTGCTCAGTGGTGCCGAGGGTGTGGCGCTGACCCCTCAGAGATCATCAAGCAAGTGGGGCTCTAGACAGTTTGGCTGCACCAGGTATACCAACTTCATTGACTCTAAAGAGATTCTGTGGCATGACGAGCTATGCCATCTCAAACCACAACCTCCTGTAGTCAAATCGCACTCGATGCGATGCTGGCTGAGTACGAGGCAGTGTACCGCCTCGCAGAGTTTCGACTTGGGGCACTGGACCGTCGAATACCATTGATTGGTGGGGCGCTCACTGGTTTTCTCAGCGCAGTACCGATGCTTCCAGGAGTGTCGCAGGTGCTCGGGCTTCTCGCGATCCCGGTATCACTGATATGGCTCGTGCGAACCACAGTCACACACGCTCAGTCGTTTGAGGATGCGATCCGCGCCATCGAGGTAATCGAGATGCGTATCAATGATGAACTTGGTGATCAGATTCTGAGTTTTCAGAGCACCCACCCAAGCCGCGGGAGATCCGTTGGGGGTAGGACGGGATCTGAGACGGTTTCAGCCTTGCTCGTCTTCTCGTGCCTACTGCTAAGCATGAGTCTATGGATAGGTACAGGGATCGAGACTGGGCTCGGATGGTTCAATTCTGCCTACTCGGTCTTCATCGCGTGTATCTCAGTTGTCTTGATCCGGCCAGTCTGGAGCTGGAAGAAGTATCGATATCAAGCTCAAACAGGGAGCAACTGAAATCACTCCCTCGTCAAGGGAGCGTTGATAGCAGAGGGGGGATAGGGAGTTCGGGAATAGGCCAAGCGGGTCTTTAACACAGCCAAGTATGCAGAAACGGCTAGAGTTATATAGAGCTTGGCACGCTCAGCAGCGAGCATATGGGGTAACGGCACATGCATACGCTTGCAGACATAGTTGATGGGTGGAGACCGAAGCCCATCCCCTATACTGCGCGAGTATGATTCGAACCGCAGGTACTAGTATCTCGAAGATCCGCACGCGGCGATCCGAAGCTCTTCTGGCTCGAAATCAAGGTCAGAGCGAGGCGGAAAGCAGCTAAAACACCGACCAAGGACCAACAGGCGGAGTATTGCAATGTGCTGGCCTGGTACTGTTTCGGCGAAGAACACTTTGATCATCTTGTAGAGAAATACCTAGAGCACTATCACACTGAACGGCCCCATCAAGGTCTCGGGAACAAGCTCATCATCCCCCGCCCGCACCCGCCGCCGAAGCATTGTAAAGTCGTGTGCCGAACACGGCTCGGAGGCGTGCTTAAGTCCTATGCACGCGTCGCCGCGTAAAGGCCATTCTCCAACGTGTCGCAACGAACACAAAGGCGGATGAGATTATGAAACCCCTCCACAAACGCGGTTTTCGTGCTGTCACAGTTTGAAACCAAACACTGAACTCATCCAGAAGATGTTTCCTTATCACCGGCAAAGCTTTCATCCAGAGCAATAAACTCTATTGGCTCTGACAATGAAATCTGAATTTCAAGATCATTATCCAAGATCATGAAAAAACTATACTTTTCTGAACATGATGCGAAGTACTCCGAGTAACCAATCGCTCCACCAATACTGCCATACATGTCACATGTACGTAAACCGCTTTCATCAGTATCTGAAAGCAACTGCATATCGTACGGATTCGGGAACCGCAATTGGAATGGACGCCATTGTTCAGGAGATCGCAAGATCAGCGAGATACATGTTTTATCAAGCTCCAGCCTAGTCAATTCATAATCATGCAGTGAACATGGGTCCTTGAGTGTTTTGTGCAGGGGCACTCCTTGCTCTGCAAGTCTTGAAACGTACTCAGCATATTCATCAAAAACTGGGTATGGATCAAACTCAAGTCGAGGACTGTCTATGTACCACCATTGACGAGTAAAATAATTCACTACCGTGTCTCGCAACTACTTAAGCAATCATCCGGGTTAGGTGAACACCCAAGATGAACGAAACGGTACACCGTGGCAGCCCCATTGCTAGAGACTTTTTCTGCCGACAGCATTCTAGACATGCCTACACAATCTTTGTAATCCATATAGCCATTTTCAAGGCCTCTACAAACTGTGATAAACGAGCTCTCTTCTTCTTGAGTAATCGACTGGATCAAACCAGGAACCAACCGGACTTCTTCGTAGATTTCGCATTCGCATTTACACTCCTGCCCCATACCAGGTTGATACTCGGCTGCATGCGCGTCTGATGTCATTGTTCCAATTGTGAACAGAATACCAAGTCCGCTAGCTCCAGCTGCCCCCATACCTGTTCTACGCCCATACTTCGCAATGTTGCGATTTAGTTTGTTTCTTGCCTTGCTGCCATATTTATCCTTGAACTCCCGCGGAGACATCAAATCACAGCCTCGATGTCTCTGGGACCATGCTCCTCGCGCACTAACCTTTGCGATTTCCCGTTTCCCACCCTTCTTCGTTGTCTCATAAACATGGAACTCGAATGACGTACGCCCACCAGTGGTAAAGACGTCTACCTCGATAAATACGTCATCTGTTAACGGAATTCGTGTTCTAGGTTTCCGGCCGTCATAGTCCATGTAGAGCAACGGATTAGAAATCCTGTTTTGATACAAGTTACTGCCATCATTGTATGGAAGTGGATCACGAGTCATCCAGGAACCTGACGACGGATCATACACACGGTGCCGCACGCAGTACAAACCCGTGCTCTCAACATCTGTCGCGCCTGCATAATCAAAGTGGTACCCGTCATGACCAATCTGGTTGTCCGTCCAATCCACATCCGTTGGATCTGTTAACCAGCCTGAGGGGTTTGCAGGATTGCCGCCAAACTCGTTGTTCTGCGCGAGGAACGCGCTGGTATCAAAGAAGTCTATCTTGTCGCCATTGCTATCCACATCCGGATCGTAATCTTGATCGCCAGGCTTGAGCACTGGGCTGCTTCCTGCGTTGAGCGTAACCGGTGTCACGTCGAAGAAGTTGATCACTCCATCATTGTTCACATCGCCCGCGTAGCTGTGCGTCGCCACGCCATACGGCGAGTAATCGATCCGCTCCTGCACACGACCAGAGCTATCCGTCAACGCACGCACGCTAAACATCGCGTCCGTTAGGTAGTAGTACTGTCGCGACGAGCCGCCGATTTCCGTGATCAGCTTCGTCACGGCGTCATCGATGTATCGAGCACCCCAGACCTGCTGGCTGTAGTGATCATCGGTCCCATCGAGGTCTCGATCGACGTGCTCTTCGATCATCTGCCACCCGGCCGAGTAGAAGTAATCACGCGACTCATCGAGCCCGTCGTAGGCGGCCTTTGAAAGGTCGGCCTTGCGGTTCACACGCCAGTTCAGGCCGTTGAAGGTGTTTTCAAGGACCGTCACCGGCGAGCCCGTATCCGGCACACGCTCGACCTTCACCAATCGGTTCCAGGCGTCATGGGTGTACACCATATCGCTGGAGCTGCTCGAGCCGTTGTTGCGGAAGTTCCCCGCGTCGTCGTACTCGGGCGAGAAAGTCACGCCCGACACCGCGCCCGTGCGGCTGGTGATCTCGTTGGCCGCGTTGGATACGCGATCCTCCTGATCGTCCGTTGTCTCAAACATACCATCGGCGTCCGCATCCGTGACCACATTGCTCCAGTTGCCCAGCATGTCCAGGTTCCACTGGCGGGAGTAGTCCGCGATCGTGCCCACGCTCGTGGGGTTGAGCTCGCTATCACGAGCCCCTCGCGTTGCGGTTTTCAAGCGATCCAGCTCGTCGTACTCGTACTCCCAATCCCGATCAGTTGGTACCGCCCCAGGACGGCCATCAACATCAAGGGTCCGGTTCGACATTGGATCGTAATCATACCGACGCGCCATCAAAGGCGTCTGGCTTGGCTGACCCGGGTAGGTCCCGTCGCCCGTCGTGAAGCTATCACGCACCCAAGCGTGCCAGATCCGGCGGCCGTACTGATCAAAGCCAGGGTACTCGCCGCTCGCTGAGCCGCCGCCGTATCCCTGCACCGCGGTCAGGTGCGTGGTGATATTGGGATAGTTCACCTTCGCGGGCATCCCCATACCAAGGTACTCGTAGGAGACCACATCATCCGTGAGCCCCCAGCTCGTGGCGTCATAGCCCGTCACGCGGCTGATCAAATCATCGATTCCCGTACCGTACTCGATTGTCAGCGTGTCGCCGTTGGCATCGAGCACATCCTGCGGGTACTGGATCCCGCTCAGGCGTGAGTAGTTCCCACCGCTCGCCGAAGGCGCTGCGTTTGCATAGGAATAGAGCACCGAGTCCGACACCGTGCCGCTTGTGCTCACCGCGCCGTCGTGTTCTTGGTACACACGCTCGATCTGGTGCAGCGGTGTGTAGGTAAACTTCACCGCGTTCACGACCCCGCTGGTGTTATCCAGCGACTGGACCTCATCGATCCGGCCATGAGTATCGAAGCTCGCCGTGATCTCTACCACAGCGTCATCGATGTTGGTGCCCAAGGCCTCCGCCTCATCGCTGGTGATCCGCCCAAGGTCATCTCGCGAGATCTTGTGACGCGTACCGTTCTGATCCGTCGTCCCCTTGAGCTCACCCAAGCGGTTATAGGCGTAGCTCACGGTGTACGCCGAGGATGTATCCGCAGCGCCGCTCGTCTCGTTGGGGTAGTGCACCGCAGAAAGCAGGCTGGCACTGTCGATCAGCGAATCCATCGTGCCACCACCGGAGCTATTGGTTGTCCCGTACACATACTGCGTCACCTGAGAAGTGCCGTCGTTGAGGTGCGCGGTCCGCTTGACGACATTGCTGTTGCCGTCGTAGGCGAAGGTCGTCACCCGGTCACGGTCCGTCAGGGTCGCTGAAGCAGTCGGCCAGGCGACCGTCCAGTTGCCGGTACCCGAGTCCCAGGTGATCTCGTTGCTCGATGGCGTCGAGTACAGGTTCGCACGCGACTCGATCGTCGCGATCGTCCGTGAGAGATCATCGAAGATCGTGCGAGACTCCTTGCCTTCCGGATCAAACACCCGGTCCACACGCCCCCAGTCATCGAAGCCAATCCACGAGATCAGCGCATCGGAAGTATTAATGTCGATATCAAACGGGGTCGTGGGCGCACTGGTCGCGCTCACAAAGCCGCTGCTGTCATTGGTGCCGTAGCTCAGCGTGTGCGTCTGGCGGCTCGCGTCGTCGTAGACATACCCCGTGTAGGTCGCCACGCTGGTGCTTGTAGTCAGCGCACCGGTCGCCGATGCGTCGTGGTGACGCATACGGTTGGTCACCAGCTCCACCTGACCCGCACCGTCGACGCCGTTGCCAATGTAGCTGTACTCGGTCTGCGAGATGACATGATCGCCGGTCACATCGTCGGCATCCGCGTAGCTGTCAGTGCCCGGTTCTCCATCGTCGCTGCGATCCGTCTGGTACACCACGACCGGGCGATCCAGCGCGTCATACTCGTACTTCGTCGCTGCGGAGTTCGGTGACCATGATGCGATCACGTTGCCGTCTTCATCAAACCAGCGGTTCGATTCAAGGTACGAGGGTGATGATTGCGATGGATCGATCGCCGTCTGCGTCTTGAAGACCATCCCGCGGTTGTTGTAATGCGTGCGGGTGTACGCCGATCGGTTGCTCGCCGAAGATGGCAGCGGCGGGGTGCTGGGCATGTTCGTGACCGTGATGAGTGCCTGCTCATTCACCCGATCCAGATCATCGTACGAGTAGACCGCATGAGGCGCTTGCGGATTCTCCTGCGCAATCATCCGATCGCGGTAATCGTACCACATCGTGGTCAAGCGAATATTCCCCACCCCGGGGTACGACTCTTGCACGGTCACGTTGCCATTGCCGACTCCCTGCGTCAGCGTCTGGTCACTGTCGTAGTACACCTTTGAGATCAGGCTTGTTGTATCGGTCCCGCTGGCCCAGTTGCGTGTGCCCATCTCGGTTGCTAGGCCACGGTCGCGGATGTCATACTCGCTGTACGCCATCACGCCGCCCTCGGGATCGATCGTCTTGAGCATGCGCCCAAGCGTGTCATACTCGTAATGTGTCACATACGAGCCTTCGTTGAGATACTCCTCGGTGGTACCCGTCATATCCGCAGGTGTCGTGTTTGAGATGTCGTGCCACGCACGCGAGCGAGCCGTGACACCGCTGATGAGACGCTCAGAATCGCTACGCTGGACCTCATCCTGGGGCACATAGAATCCATTCACCGGGTTGTATGTAGGCAGTTCTAGAAGCTCGAAGCTGCTCTCACGAATGCTCCGCCCAGAAGCGTCGCGGAAGCTCATCGACACCGGCCCCTCGTATGAGTTGTCCGAGAGCTGGTGAGGAAATGAGAGCGTGGTCATGTACGGCACGCCACGATCAGCGAGCACCCCGTCAGACTGCACGTTATCTGAGTTGCGAAGCTCATAACGCATGTAGCGGGTGTTCCCCGAGGGATCCGTATGCGCAATCACTCGGCCAAGTGCGTCGACCTGGTAGCTGTCCGTCAGCTCTTCATAAGAACTCGCCGTCGGGACGGAGTAGCCGCTGGCCGACAAGCCTGAGAAGGAGCTCGGCAATGAAGCGGTGGACTGATCAACATAGCCTCCGCTTGGGTCGGCATCACGCACGACCAGCGTGCGAGCACCGGTCGTCTCATCGTACTCAAAGTACGTCAGCACGCCATCGGCATCCTGCGACCAGCGGAGCTGACCGTTCGTGTCGTACATGCGATAGGTGGAATAGACCACGGTCCCGCTCGTAGCATCAGGACCGTTCTGAGCTGGAGACTCCGCGGTCTCATCCGTGTGGACCCACTGGACCACTCTCCCGCTCAAGCCATACTCGTAATCGGTGATTTCGACAGGTGACGGGGACGTCACGGTCGACATCGGGCTGCGAACAATCTGCGTGACGAGGTCCGGACGCTGGGCATGCCGCGTCATCGTGATCGGGGTGACATACTCAGTCGCACTATCGCCATCACGGATAACTTGTGATGTGCTGCGCCCGTTCGCAAACGTGGACTCGAACACCATGCCACTCTGCACGGAGGGCAGGGTGGGCGGATCGTAGGAATCGTTCACCGAGTCGTACTCAGAAGCAACATACGTCGTCCAATTGACAGCCGCAGGAGTGTACCGCTTGGTGATCTTATGGAAGTTGCTGTACTCATTGGTGCCCGAAGGAATCACGTCATCGCTTGAGTACTCGTAAAGCGTAACCCACTTGCGCCCAGACACGGATACGGGCGACCCCGTCACGTCAGTGTGATTCCAAGTCGGATCTGCTTCGGAGACGACGCTTGCCATCTTCCAGGCGACACCGAGCCAGTTCAGTTCTGGCACATTGTCCGTGTAGTAGCGAATGCCATACGGTCGGTAATAATCGTGTGAGTAAACTCTGTATGGCTTGTATGACAACCCCGTCGACATATCCATAGATGCATGCGACTCGACCATGTGGCAGGTTAGACCGTCCATCAAAACAGCAGAATTTGCCGTTTGGGCAGGTATACCCGCAACATCACCTGGATCCCAATCATACTGGCGGTACAGATAATCGTAGCGTTTCCCGAGACGGGCTCCGCCCGCACTGCCGCAACCGCAACCACCGGCATCGCCGGCGTTCACGATCTGCATCCGGACTTTCTTGTCGAAGATGCTGTCGCTGTCGTCATAGTACGAAACAACCTTGCTGGCGATATCAAACAGATTATGCCAGTACTCGTTTGGCTCTAGGAAATCAATCCATCCATCGCCCGCTTGGCCGGATGTCACACTCGGATCATCCGCAAACGAAAGCCACCGAAGTCGGTCCGCTCCATCAATCGCAGAATCTTGAGCACCAATACCCGCTTCCTGAGCATGGTGATCCGTGAAGAACTCGATCTGCTCTGGATAGAAGACCGCCAAGAGCTGATGGTTGTCCCCAGTGAAGGAAACGTTGTACACGTCGTTAAATGGATCCGGATCCACAAAGTTCGCGGAGTAATACCGGTACTGCCAGACCTTCTCATAGAACGGATTGGAGGAGTCCGCATAGTTGTAATCAATGCGCTTCGATACCACGACCTGACACAGATCGCCCTTTGAAGCATCATAGAGTTCGCCGAGTGTATTGGGCGCACCCGAGCCGGGGCTTGGCAATGGGTTTGCAATATCCATAAGATCATCGAAGTACTCATAGCGTGCCTTCTGCGTCAGCAGATCGGCACCCGTAGTGGGTCGATACACACGCACCTCGGCCAAACGCCCCCAGTGGTGGTTTGGATTACCTCCGTCATACTGCGCAATCAGCTGGTACGGGTTCTCACTGGAATCATCAGTCGTGCCGCCGTTGTTCGTGATGTTTGGATGATCCTGAAGGCCGTTCCAAAGGAAATCAACACGCGCGTCCCAAGTGTCATCTGACTTCGTGGTGGAATCTGCTCCTCCATCCCAGTTCAGATAGATCGACGTCAAGACCGCGCTGTCACGATTGCCACCTGACGAACCAGCTGCAAAGAGTGCGTACTCGTACCACCAGGTATTTCCAAAGTCATCACGTTCCAAAATCGGGAGCCCGACAAGATCTTCGAGACCGAGCGCGTTATTGCCCGCCGGAATGATGTTGTAGTTGCGGACGAAGTCAATCTCCTTCTTCCCCGGCTGGCGAAGGTGCCAAACACTGGAAGTCGATCCATTCGGACCAAACCCAGGCAGTACTTCCGTCTCAGGAGTGACACGCTGGTTGGAGTCAGAACGCGCAATGAAGGTCGAATCGCTCGTCACGCCGGTTTGTTTAAACACCCGGTGCGATCGCAGCGGGAACCCGCCGAGATACAACTCAGGGATATCTGTGCCGTACTCATCCCCACCCCAGTCTCCACCAAGCCAGGTGAAGACATTGCTGTTCCACTGAACACCTATGTTGCCAGGAAGAACGCTCCCCGTGGTTCCCCGCCAGTAGTAGCCGGAGCCTTGCAGTGGATATGCATCAGGGTTGCTGGAATACTCACGAATAAGATTGAAATCACGGCCGGGTACACGGACCGTGATATCTGTCGATCGCTCATATTTATCGCCGGTTAGGTAACCAACTGAGGCCGTAGAGGCTGAGGATGAATCTTCATCACCGCCGCAGTCTTCTTCATCGTCAGGGTCCTCGTCACCCTCTCCGCCGTCCTCAACCACATCACAGGGTGAAGCGCCGTTCTCAGGAACTTCTACACATTCACCACCTTCGAGACTCGCTGAGAACGTGTACTCGATCGTACCATCCGGAGTCGACTCAGACATACTGAACGAGGTACATGAGGCAAAGTCGGTACGTGGCAAAGTCGGAGTCTCTATGGTATAAGCATTACTCCCACATGCTCCGGCGACACCAGACCAAAACCCCGTTCCGCTCGACGATGCATAGCCAACGGTGATGGTTCCACACCAATCTTGAGTTGTTGGCCCATTCACGTTCAGGCAATCACCTGTATTTTCAAGCGTGCCTGTTACAGGAACTACACCCGAGAATGAGGATTGGCCACATACGTCAACCTCACCCTCTAGCTCTAGTGTAGTACAAAGAGTTGTTCCACCTTCTGAGTCTAACTGACGGGTTATCTTGGTCAGCATCACCTTGATCGTGCCTTTGCCAGGCATTGACCCTTCCTCACAATCACAGCTCTGCGCATTGGCCGCTGGAATATGGCTGAAACAGGAAAGCACCACAAACAAAGTTGCCAGCATGGCTTTCAAGCGAGTTGACTTGGGCAATCGGTGAGAATCGGCATTGATCATGTTGTTGTCCTCATACGCATAACAGCGATCGCCATCGCGATCGGCTTTCACTCATACATCAGGTTCGCAGTAGGGTGTGGAAGTGTTCGCGTGGTTCGCAAACAGTTCGAAGTTGCTCAAGTCTACTTCGCGAGTTCCGCACCCGCAACAGCTACCCCCCAGAATTGTGGTCACCAAACATGATGTTTACGTACCGGTGTGTTGTGCCCCCAACCGCCAATGGGTATGCTGCGTAAAGATGAGCAGCATCGCATACTCCTTGCGAGTCGATGCCACCACCATTTTCATTGATTCTCCATTGAAAGGATGCATGATGCGCCGGATGACAAACCTCGCAAGCCTCTCACTCATAACCACTTCAGTACTCATTGCGGGCGTACCTGCCTTTATCACGTCAAGTGCTGGTGCTGCAAACACCTACACACTGAACTCCACCCACCGCCAGATCTGTGTTGAGCTTGGCCTCACACCTGAGGCGATGGCGGCACTGGGCGTGCATGGCTACCAAGTCAGTGGCATCTTTAGCGCTGTCGATGATGAATCCGGATCAATCAGCTCGATGCGATCACTGCAGACACAGCATCAGGATGCCTTAGCCGCATTGAAGTCTGCACAGCGATCGATTCGTCACGCGGAAAGCCAAGTCGAGGAGCAGCAGATCCAAGCCGATATCGACCAGCTCGAAGCGCAGATCACCAACGCACGCCAGAGCATCGATCAGACTCAGGCCTCGCTTCGCCTCGCCATCCTGCCGGTTGGCACGAATCCGCAGGATGTCATCCGGGTCTGCGAACCCGAAGGCATGGCGGCGCTTGTCCCCGTCGAGTTTCGTTTCGCGGATCTGCGAGATGAGGACTACATCGAGATCATCGCCGCGCTTGCCGAAGAACAGCGTGCGATCGACAACAACGAGCTTCCAGATAGCAGCACCCAGCTCACCCTCAGCCGCTACCGCAATCTACCCGAGGTGCAGCAGGCACGCTCAAATCTTCTCTACAACCTTGATGCGGTGCGAGGGGTGTTTAGCAACTGATTGAGAGAAGACACTTTGAGTCCTTTCGCAGTATCTGGTCGCATAAACATGTCACCTTATCAACCGCACGCTTAAAGGGTTGACTTCATACCTTGACTTTGATCTGATAGCGTTTGTGCAGTCAAACCACTGCTGGCTACACGATTTGCGTGTTATCGGTCAACTGTTGTGGATTGTGGTGCCGTCGTGTGGCTTGATGCGGTCCCGGCTTTCGGTTCCACCCAAGGCGTACGGTATCTATCCCGAAGCACTCTGCTGGAGTACTCCGGGATGCATGTTGAACCGCACCATACAACAAAGCAACTGAGATCGCTCATGCGGAACGCGAGTGATCCATTTCGCATGCGGATCGAAGCCGTTCTTATGGCCAAACAGGGCGTTCCTGGTGTTGAGATTGCTGCACAGCTTAATGTCCGCGAACAAACAGTCTATGGATGGGTGCGCAAGTACAACCAGGGTGCCGCGGATGCGCTCAAACCCCAAAGACAGGGTCGTCCACCGTTGATTCCACCTGACCAACGCGCAGACTTGATTCAAACGCTACGATCGCTCGCTCGAGCTGGAGGTCAGATTACGACATCCGATGTGAAGCGGGCCATAGAACGCGACCTCGGGGTGCAGATGAAAACCGAGGAAACAGCACGCAGCCTGATTCGTGAATGCGGGTTTGGTTGGAAGTTCACTGAGCTGAAACGCCAGCGGTAACTTGAACATCGCGAGAGCGGCTAGTTAGCCCTAAGTCATTTTCAATCAGGCATTTATGCGATTTATTTTGGCTTTCAAGCGAACCCGTTTCGTTTGCTTCCGGTATAGAGACTGGGTTCGTGGTCGGGTCAACTCCATTCTTATCACCTGTAGACTCGCGCACGAGCTCCGTTTGGAGGTCTCGCTATGGGAGTCGAAAATCAGCACAATCAAACAGATCTGACATCAAAGAATGGGCGTTCGATAGCGTTCAAGGCATCTGTGACCCTCATCACGTTGCTATTGACACTCGCTACGGTTGTCATTGCATTGAAGGTGTACCAGCATCAGGTACAAACTCAGAAGCAGAAGGATCATGCCGAAGCGGTGAAGCTTGTTCATGAAGCTTGGGATCTACTGAACGCAAGCCAAGAGCAATCCGCCGGGATCAAGATCTTGACACGATCTGAGCCTGCTCAAGAACAAGCGCGCAGAAATCTTGAGCAGGCGGAGGATCTATCACCGGAGTATCCCAAGCTCTACATCGTGTGGGCAATGTACCACCAATCAAAGGGCCGTCCGCGGGATGCAAGAATATCCATCGATAAAGCACTCGCTTTGGATCGTACTGACGCGGCGGCTTGGGTGACGAGCGTACAGATTGCGATTGAGGCAAAGGATTTCAAGCTTGCATTGCACATCGCTAACCGTGGCCTGAACTATACGGATGCGCCTCAACTCATGATCAACAGAGCGGTGGCATTGTTTGCGCTAGATCAGCATCAGGTTGCAATCAAGAGTCTCAATGACTACCTCGAACTTGAGCCCCAAAACAAAGACCTCGCAGAACAACTCGGCAAGTTCTATCAGGAAGTGGGGATCTTGGATCAATCCGTGAGCATGTACAAGCATGCATTGGCGATCGATGAGAACAGCATCACTGCAAATCACAACCTCGCGATGCTGTATCGGGATCTCAAGCACTTTGATGCGGCTCTGAAGCATATCAGCACGGTGCTGAATCAGGTCCCGCTGGACTTCAATGCGCTGATGATCAAGGGCACCATCTTGAGCCTGATGGGGAATACCGATGGCGAGATCGAAACGTACCGACTGATCTTGAAGCACGGTCCCTCACACATTGAAGCGGCGATCAATCTTGCGAATACCCTCGCAGACCTCAGTCTGCTTGATGAGGCGAGGCAAACCCTCGACAACATCGAGATCTTCCACGCGGACTCGGATGCTGTCATGCACGCCCGTTCGTACATCGAGTACATGGCTGGCAACAACCAGCTCGCGCTCCAACTGCTCGATGAAGCCATCGACCGCGGTGGAGAAACAGAACTGCGGCGGGAGTTTAAGAAACACCTGCTCGAACTCACATCACCCTCAGAGACTTAACACCATAAATGAGAGGACTCACATGAACCGTTTCATCTTCACATTCGTCGGCATTGTTCAAGCGTTGGTTGCGTCGATGTGTTTCGCGCAACCAGTCACGGGAGATTTGGAAATCACAGCGATGCTTGTATCACCCGACCCGGCACCAAGCGGAGCGAATGTACAGGTCGATCTCCTGATAACGAATCTTGGTCCGGGCATTGGTCAGCTGACCAATGTTGAAATCACGGTAGATGGCGTCGTCCGGGTCGATGCCGTGCCACTGGATATCTTCCCGTCCCCCGGAACCTCAACGATCAAAAGTTACTCGGTCCCGATGCCGACCGTACCCGCGGGCGCCTCGGCGAGTGCGCTGGTGCGAACTGAGATTCGTGGAGGTGGGGACATTAACTTCTCAAACAATATCGAGACCGAGTTTGTCTCCGTCATCGGTCCACCCAGGCCTGACCTGGAGTGCTTTGCGTTCGACGGATACAGTGGACCGATCGTGGTCTCCATCCAGCAGGGAACGACGACAACAGATTCGCCGATCACGGATGCGGACCAGTTGTTTATTGATCTCGGTGTGTTGAACTCCGGCGGCAGTACGGCCCCATCAGGTGTGCAGGTCCAGTTGCTGCTCGATGGTACGGAGCTGTTCAACCTGCCGTTTGAGCCGCTCGATGCGAACTCTGGATTTGTTCTGCCGGATATTCAGCTCGGCTCCCTACCCGCAGGAACATACACATTGGAGATGGTCCTTGATGGGGATAACGGGGTCACGGAATCTGACGAGACAAACAACTCCTGCTCGTTCACATTTACAGTTGAATCCACTGGTGGCGACGATATCGATCTGGGCCCGCTTATTCCAACGGGATATACAGCTCCCTTGATCGCGTCCTCGGGTCCAGGCACCAGCCTCTTAGAGACCGTGTTTGAAGAGGGACAAACGGTGTATGTGGATTTCGCCTATGCCAACTTTGGCACCGATCCAAGCGGCACATTCCGAGTTGAACTGTGCCTGAACGGCGATCTCGTCGGTTTCCTTGATGACACCCTTGATGCACAGAGCGGTACTCTGATCACCGACGTAGAAATTGAGAATCTCACTCCGGGCGATCACTTGCTGGAAGTGAAGCTCGATGTGGGTGACGTGGTTGGTGAAACAGACGAGGGCAATAACGTGTACGCGCTCGTCATCACAGTCACCGGATCGGTCTGTGTCGCTGACTTCAACGGGGATGGCGTGCTGAACTTCTTCGATGTCTCAGCATTCTTGACGGACTTCAATGCCGGTCTGAACAGCGCTGATCTCAACAATGACGGCCTGCTCAACTTCTTTGATGTGTCAGCATTTCTGACCGCATACACCGCAGGTTGCCCGTAACGCATATTCCGGCATCCTCTCTCTGGGCCATCAATGAGTGACCACTCATTGATGGTCGTTTCAATCCAAACCCACTGGTTCGGGGAGATGTCTGTGGGAAATCTGTTGTGTATCACTTTGTTGCTCTAGCAAGAGCAACAGGTATGTGCATGTGTTGACAGAGTAGTATCTGGAAACACATGCGCTGCCCATGCACCATGTCGACATGGTGCATACTGCAGTGTGATGAGCCACACTCACACCCTCAACACATAGACTGCTGGCAACAAGTTTGCGCTCCGCTCATGTTGCCCGTCGGGTAACACATTACAGCCCCATGATGCCCACCGTAGGTGCGAATCACGATCATCGTTTCGGGTTCGCAATGACCCCGTTGGCAACGCTGTCGTTTGTCACCCGGCAACATGACAGGTGATGTGCCAAGCCTGTACGTAGTTGTCGTTGTTACCACAGCGTCAACTGAATCTGCACAATCTTGACTACCGCTGGCAACAACCCCTTCCGGTGTTTTGTGTGATGTGTCATACTCCAGCCCGACGCGTGAGCTTGCGTCGCTTCTACCAACTCTTCTCATCTTTTCCCTACACACCGGAGTGTTCTCTTACATGCTGCGAATCATTCAATCGTCCTCGCCCGAGGCGGCGATCCGTTACTACTTGGAAGCCCTGAGCCGGGGCGAGTATTACACCGACGAGAAGATCCTGGACCAGGAAGTCATCGGTCGCTGGTATGGCGAAGCCGCCAAACATCTTGGCCTTGAAGCCGAGGTGGATCTGGAGTCGTACAAGCTCCTGTGCCACAACCTCGATCCCCGAACGGGTGACCGATTGACGGCCCGCAGCAAGACAAACCGCCGGGTCGGAAGCGACTGCAACTTCCATGTGCCCAAATCCGTGAGTGTGATGCACCAGATCGGTGGCGATGTGCGAATTGAACAGGCGTTCCGTGATGCAGTGGCACGGACGATGACAGAGATGGAACGCGATGTTGCCACGCGGGTACGCAAAGGCGGTGCGGATACGACACGCCGAACTGGCAACATCGCGTGGGCTGAGTTTGTGCATCACACGGCACGCCCGGTGAACGGCGTGCCTGACCCGCATCTGCACGCTCATTGCTTTGCGTTCAACGCGACCTATGACGAAACAGAGTCTCAATGGAAAGCGGCCGACTTTGGCCCAGTGAAACAGGACGCCCCATACTTCGAGGCGGTGTTTCACGCGTACCTCAAGGGCAACCTTGCAGATCTTGGGTACACGATCGCACGTCGCCGCAAGGGCTGGGAGATCGAGGGCGTGCCCGATGAGGTGGTGCGGGAGTTCAGTCGCCGGACAAAACAGATCGAATCCATCGCGAAAGAACGCGGGATCACGGATCCGAAGGCAAAGGACAAGATCGCGGAACAATCCCGCGAGGGCAAGGCGGCGATGTCATCGATGGATGAGCTGCGTTTCACATGGCGTGACCGGTTGACAGAAGAGCAACAACGGAAGTTGTTGTCCACGCTTGAGGGATGCCAGGAAGGAATGGGCGGTGCCCGTCTTGATCGTGCCCGTGAGTTGACACAAGCGTTTGATGCGGCGGTGGAGCATGTATTTGAGCGAAGATCAACGATCCCGGATCGCGAACTCATTGCAGCGGCGTTGAGTCGGACGCTTGGAGGTGTGTCGCCCGAAGAGATGCGTGTCTTCGTGGAGTCACAGGTTGCCGATGGCAAACTTCTTCGCGGTGAGTACGAGGGCGTGTCTTTGCTGACGACGCCTGAGATCTACGCCGAAGAACAAGCTCTGCTCAAGATTGTCAAAGAAGACCGTGGCCGATATCTCCCGATTGACCCGGACTACGGCATCCATGACTCCGCGTTGTCCGATGAGCAGCGCGGTGCGGTCAAGCATGTGCTGGGCTCACGACACGGAGTCATGGTAATCCGTGGCCGGGCGGGCGTGGGCAAGACCCTACTGATGGACGAGGTGATCCGAGGGATCAAGAAATCAGGTCTTCGCATCCAGCCGGTGGCACCGACGAGTCATGCGACGAAGGAGGTGCTGCGCGAGGAGAGCGGGTATGAGCACGCCCAGACGGTGGCGCGTCTCTTGATCGATGAAGACCTGCAGCGATCGATCCGCGGTCAGGTGCTGTGGGTGGACGAGGCGGGGCTCATGGGGATCGGTGCGATGCGGAAGCTCATCGAGCTCGCCAGCAGATCAGGGGCGAGGGTGATGCTGACCGGTGATACGGCCCAGCACCACGCGGTGCAGCGTGGCGATGCGTTGAAGATCCTGGAGACCGAGGCCCACATCAAACCAGCCGAAGTGCGTGCGATCCGCAGACAGACCAACAAGGCGTACCGCGAGGCGTGCCAGCTGCTCGCTGATGGTGAGGTCATCAAGGGATTCACGAAGCTTGATGCGATGAACGCGATCAAGGAAGTTAGCCACGACGAGCGAGCCCAGAAACTGGCGGAGGTGTACCTGGAGTCCTTGAAGGCAAAGCAGCAATCGCTGGTCATCTCACCAACGCACGCGGAAGGAAACCGCGTGACCCAAGCCATCCGTGAATCACTCAAACAAGCCAAGAAGCTGGGGGCGAAGGAGAAGTCCTACACCCGCCTCGAACGCCTCGATCTCTCGGCAGCCCAGAAGCAGGACCACACCCAGTACCAGAAGGGCGACGTGATCCAGCTGCACCAGCACATGAAGTGGGGCCTGCGTCGCGGTCATCGGGCACGGGTGGTCGAGGCAACAAAGGAGGGCATCAAGGTTAAGCGTGAGCGTGACGGGTTCACGGTGCCGCTCGATACCAGACACCCGGATCGATTCAGCGTGTATCAGGAGCAGGAGATGAAGCTCGCCAAGGGGGATCGGGTGCGGGTCACGCTCAATGGCCGCACCCAGGACAAGAAGCATGAGCTGGATAACGGCAGCATATATACCATCAAGAACTTTACCATCGACGGCGATGTCCGGCTCGACAACGGCTGGGTGGTGGACAAGAAGTTTGGGCATCTGCAGCACGGGTACTGTGTGACGAGTCACGCGGCTCAGGGGCGTGGTGTGCAGCATGTGATCATCGCCCAGTCGGCGGAGTCGTCGCGGGCCGCGAGCATGCAACAGTTTTATACCTCGGTCACGCGTGGAAAGCAGAAGGTCACGATCCTGACGGACGACAAGGAACGGCTCCTCAAGGCCGTGCAGCGGGATGGATCAAGGGTGAGTGCGACCGAGTCCTTGAAGAAGGGCCGGGAACAGCATCAGGAGCGGAGCCGGTGGCGTGGCCGCGGGGTCACGCCGCCTTCGCTTGCAGATCGCCAGCGGATGGACAAGAAGACCTACCGCAAGGAAGTTGGCTTGTGGCTGATGCATCAGCACGCCCAGAAGATGGCCCGTGAAGAACGCCAGCGTGAACGCCAAGCACCACGCATCGAACGCCAGAGCGAGATCCTGCCGAGTCAGGCGAGAAGAGCTCGTGAGCAACAGCAACAGAACCGCAATCGGGGGAGGGAGATCGGATGAGCATCCTTGATCAGTATCTTCCGAAGAAGCCCACACCGTCCGCGGTAGGCGAGTCAGCCCCGGAGTCTGCACACGACGCGGCATCCATGCTCGAACGCCCCGTATTGATGATTGTCTTGGTGATGGCCGACGGCACGCAGCTCGCGTACCCATACGCGACGCTGCAACGGGTCATGATGGACCGGGATCGGGGCATTGTCTTGAGCTTCACCGCTGATGAGATTATCGTCGAGGGAAGCAGCCTGGAACCGCTCTTCAAGGGGATTACGCAGCATCGGGTTAGCCGGGTGGAGATGACGACCGGTGAGCGGCAGATCGGAGTGACGAACAAGGGCTTACCGATTATTACCGGGATCACTCTCGTCGGGGATATCGAACAAAACAACTGATCATAACGCTATGCCCGTGAATCCTCTGAGCAAGATCTGTATATAGCGCAGCTTGTCGGTAGCTCATATATGTGGATCTGATTGAGTAAACGCCACATATTTGTGCGTCAACACAGACGCCGCTTTCGCTAAGCGGTTACGGCAGTCTCTTAGCCTGTACTCTGGCGTTGCGACTTAAATCACATTTTCGATCTGCACCTGAGCTTTGGGGGTGACGTGGCTTCTCAGCGAAGTTACAATGAATGTTGAGTTGGGCAGGACGGTAACAGTCGATTTGCGATCCAACGATTAAGGAGGTCGTCTTGAGATTCCCCCCCGTTCTAGTGCTGTTGGCTGCCTTTATCACCGGGTGCTCGTCTGCGCCGGCGTCTCGCGAGTCCACCTCGTCGGGGTCCGGGATCTACTTGCATGACGCCCGCCTTGAGCGTCAGCTCAAAGACGCGCAAGCACGGCTCGAGGCAATTGACAAGGGGAGTGAAAGCATCTGGGCAGCGTCCAGCGAGAATCGGGTAAGGTCAACCGAACTCAAGAGTGCCGCGATCAGCCGATCCGGCGAGGTCAAACTGGCGGCGAATCTCACCAAGATTCCATTCATGACCTGGGCCGATGTTTCATCGCACGCTTTGATGGTCGAGCAAAGCACCGCGACGGATCTCAATCATACGAAGATTAAGATCAAGAGCACGCTCGACAAGATCGCCGCCCTCAAGGCGTCGATCGCGGCGGACCCCGGGCAACCAAGCGGGACCGGTAGCGCCGATGGCACGGAGCCCGCTGGAGCACTTGGGCTTATCAACGCGAACGCTCAGGACTTAGCGGCCAAGGTACAGGACTATCTTACGGAAGCGGACGAGTGGATCGTCAAAGTCGACGACGACGTAATTCCGAAGCTCGATGCCTATATCAACGCAGAGCAACTCTCCACTCTGATCGAGATCTACAGGAAGGCGGACCACCAGGACCTCATCAAGAGCCTTGAGTTAATCAAACAGGAAGACGATGCACTCCTTCCCAGTGGCCTGAGCGAGGCGATCAAGACCCACTTGGGCATTGACATCACAAACTTCGGCCAGCTAAGGAAGACACTGACGCCTGAAAAATCAGGCATCTACGAGATCCGGCTCACGCTCCTCGACGAGGCGCGGAAGTCCACGGGCCAGCTCCGAGAGGCGCAGCTCAAGTCGCTCCAGAAGAATCTGCAACTCCATAACGATCGGCTTGCGATCCTTGGGCACGTTATCGAGAACGCGAGGAAGATCCAAACGCAGATCACGGCGGAGGGAGGGACGTTCCAGAGCACAGCGGTCCTCAGCTGGCTCGAGCAAAGCAAGCAGGCACACGCAATCGCGACGAATCCACAAGACAAGATCGACGCGCGAAACTCGATGACCGACAAGCTCAACTTGCTCGTCCTCTATACGAACTTCCACGGCTCACTCGATATGGCCTTGAGACAAAACGTCGTGGGGATCCAGGATCTCGAGCACCAAGAACGCATTGATGTTGATCGGATCGCTACGGAGGCTCACGGGCGTCTTGTACAGCTCGGGCTTGAGGGGACCATAGCGTTCGCCGAAGGCGGCGTGACTGAAGAACAAATCGCCAACTGGCTGAGAACGGCCCAAGCAGCAGCGCTATCAGCCATCGGTGTTGGTGTCAACTAGTGAGGAGCTCCATGGCACAGACAACGTATCTCGTTTCGATGTTTCTCGCGATGGCCGCAATGCTCAGTGGGTGCACCAACGCCCATGAGGCGGTCAAGCCATCCGTTTTGCTCTTGGTGGACAACCTCGACAGCTATGATGTTGCGATCCAATCGTTCGCTAAGGCTGAGAACGACTATTACAATGGCCTCCAGAGGACCCTCAAAGAGGCGGCCGGACGTGCGGCGATCGTCGACGAGGGGAACTTGCGCATCGCAGCCATTGACTCGTACGTTGATGACCTCCTTCTGCAGAGCAACGCGGCATCGGGGACCAACGCGGTATCTGTCACATCGCTCAAGCGATTCCTGCTGGAGACGGACGAACAACTCAACGCGATAATCGCGGCTCAGCGCGTCGCCGAGGCCGAGGCCGAGGCCGCCGCCGTCGCGAGCTTCCGTAAGATTCGGAGCAAGACCACTGAGATTAAAAATCTAAAGGGAAGTCTCCTCCAGGCCATCCGAGAGCCATCCGTGACCGAGCAGATCGACTGGTGGGTTGCGTACGCCAAGGAAGTTCAGAAACAGTACGAGGCGCTGAATCAATCCAACGACTCTCAGCCGGGCAACGGGGGGCAGGGAAACAACTAATGCGAAAGACGCACGACGGGTAAAGGAGTTCCATTCTTGGCGAAGAAGACGACAAAGAAGAAGACGCAATCTAGGACCACCCAGGCACAGCGCATTGCGCGGCTTGAGCAGGAGCTCTCCGCGCTGCGTGCCGCGATGGAAGCTATGCGCGGGGGAGCCCCGGTTTCCGACGAGAACGCCGATCCGAAGCCCGCAGCAGCCGCTTCGATGGGTGACTCAATCGCTGCGCTCAAGGATACGTACAATCTACTCAATGCCAAGCGTGCGGCGCCCACGACGACGCTCACGCAGGAACGTCAGATTCTGCAGGAGATGGGCAATCTTCAGACGGAGATCCTCTCTCAAGATCTGCTCCGGCTTCATTTGAAGCGAGTCTCAACAGTCGTCTCGCCTCCGGGCGAGGAAGCGGGCAAGAGCCTCGCCAATGCGCTCGCGACACTCGAGCAGATGCGAGTCACTACGGATCGGTTCATTCTCTTCGTCAATCTGGCAGCTCAGATCGTAACGCACGCAGCGAACCATCGGCGCGAGGTCGATGGGCGCACATCGGACTAACGCGATAGTACAAATCGGGTAGCATCAATCAGACAGCAGCCGGCCAGCGGATTGTTATGCTTCGTTAAGTGGCGGTTCCTTCGCTACTGAGTGGTGCTTTGGCTTCACAGTGATTCGCACCCTATGATTGAATTCAAAACCTAGGTCAAAGAGTATCATCGACCTCTCAACTCGCCAAGACCGAGTACCATCGACGAAATGCCACTCTCAAACAACCGCATCCTGACGTTCTCCACCATCACGTTAGCGGCTGTAGCCGTTGTAGCGGCTCTGTTGGTGTGGAAACCGTGGCGAGAACATGCAACGCTGGAGGCAACCATTGAATCGATGGGCTTCGTCCCGCTCAGTCCTCCCAGCACGCTTGCCAAGCCGGGCGTTCTAGTTGTCGCCGAGAGCCGAGATCCCCTCCGGCTCGCACTTGTCTGCACCTCAGAAGGTGCGCTCGGCTATAAAAACGAATGGGAGTATCTGGATTCCGACACAGTTACCATACAGAAGACCGAACGGCTCAGCGGCACATTCCGGCTTGAGCTCGATGCGAGTGAGCTGCTCGGCGGATCTCAGGATGCCTCGATGGTGCGTAGTGTGTCTGTGTCGCTCACCGACACGAATATCCTGTCGATTGCCGACCAAGACGTGTTTGAGCGTCTGCCTTTGCGCGCCAATGCATGCGAACAGGCGATCGCAAACCGCGTGAGCCGGGGCGACGAGCTCACCATGATCCGTTCGGTGCTCGTTGCGACAGGCGAGTTCCGGATCAGCTTTGAGAATGCTGCGGCAACCGAGCTCCGCGCCAAACTGACCGAACGCCTGGCGGGTGAGCTGAACGGGCAAGTTGACTCGACGGCTGAGCACGTCATCGTCGGCGAACAGCTCTTCTGGGGTGTCCGGGATGACCCAGGGCTTGCAGAGATATCGATCGATGGTGCGACTGGCAGCGTTGATATCCCGAGCATCCTTGACCCCAGCCAACGCGTCAGGACCATCGATCTGCCTGAGTTCATCTCGCGTGATGTAACACCGGTACGTCAACCGTCATTCCGTTCTTGCTGGGCTGCGGCGGGAGCGATGCTCTGGAACGATACCAATGGCACCGAGCTCGACGCGGGCAGGTTTGCGACCACGATCGGTGATGAGTGGGCAAGGCTTTTTGAGGACGATCAAGGGCTTCCGCTTGGCGCGCACACGGCGTTTGCGGATGCGGCAGGATTCGTAGCCCTGCCTCCGATGAACCTTACCATTGATAGATATGCAGAGCTCCTCCGTGAGCATGGACCGCTCTGGATCGCGACACTTGGTCCCCCCACCTTCAGCGCTCACGCACGAGTGCTCGTAGGTGTGTACGGGGACGGCACCCCACATGGAACGAGATTCGAGTTCATCGACCCAAGGGACGGTGTACTGCGGCGCGAGCCATTCTTGAAGTTCATCACCTCGTTTGAGCGCGAGGCCCGAGCGGCCCTGGAGAGGGACAGACAATCTGAGCTCCGCTGGCAAATTTTCTACCCACGTTGACAGAGCGGCGAGCATGCCCTTTGAATACAGCAACCGCGAGCTCCACGTGACTCGCCTTCGTTCTTAGTACCAAAGCGGGGGCAGGAGATTCTTGTGCAGCGGTGGGCACAACAACTTGTTGTGTTTCGCCACGATGCGTTTACGCCGCTGAACGATGCCTTGGCTTCACCTTGATTACTGGATAGAGCAACGGGGGGCGTCGCCAACCTGTTGTCATCTGATCTTGATCTTGGGCAAACGTGCGGTATTAATCGTCCATGAGAGGCGCGGATAGAGTTTTGGCATCCCATGGCTCACGGATTTCTCGTAAAATCTAGGCCCTGCACGAGAGACTAGTTGCTATATCTATGAGCACACTCCGATCTCCATCCTCGGAAATCCCGGTGAGTCAACGAGCCTTACTTAATCGCTCTGTCGCACAATGATTAAGTCCAGTGCGAGGAAGCGTTCGGCTGTGTGCATGACACTGACAAGGCCACGGTGGCAGTCGATCAATGCATCAGCCGCCACTGCCGCTGCTGCGATATTATCTAGTTCGGTCGATGAAATGCGACAATCTGTTGCAAAGCCTTCAGGTACTTGGAAGTTGGCTGTGTAGCATGTCTCGTTCTCTAGCTCCTGCTTGTAAACCATTGCAGATACTCGGCCAGCTTTGAAATCCTCAATAACCTCGATCATGGCACACCTCCTTGCTAGCCTGATAGTTCACCCAGCTTCTTGCGAGTGTGCAGACGCATGCGGATTAGTGATTCAAGAGATTCTGCGTCAGTATGGCACATCGGCAGGTCATCAAGTTCATCGCGATCGTTGAAACCAGCGACGAATTGATTTACTCGAAAGCCACCAGTTATGTGATCTTCCCTCTGGATCTCAGAGCTGAACCACGGGCAGGTGTAGCCCGCGATCGTTTGGCCATCAGATAACGGGCGCTCATTGATTGGCCAGATTGCTTTCGGATTCAAGGCATCCATTGAATTATCGATCGTCATGCCTCAATCGCATCATCGCGACTTCAAGCTCTCGTGATAGAGATGGCTTGCGGTACTCGGCGGAGTAAGGAATAGCTCTACCTGAGAGGGCTGGCCCGGTCTGACGATCACCTGCGGCCCGCAGAGCACAAACACCTGATTCCAGTGCTTTACCCACATCCCATCGTAGAAACCGAACGGATCTTTGCGTGCGGCGTCGGCATCTCGCACCTTTTCTTGGTAGGTCATCGACCGACGAGGGAACAGGGTTAGGTCTACGAGCTTGTACACTTTCTGCCTGCTACCCATCCCGCTGCCGATGCTCACCCAGTCGGCCCCGTTCCATCGGAATGGGTTGCGAACTCGACCTTCTAGGGCGATTATGTCAGCGCTGTAGGACGCTGAGATGTCGCCTTCGCCCACGGTGCGTTCCTTGCGATAGCAGAAGGTGCCGGGCTCGAACCGGTCCGGGTCGAGTTCGTGTTCATTGATATCTGCATGGTCATTGTGTGGTGATGGAGGCGGACTTGGCTGAATCGGTGAAGGGGCAGGACCACCCTGATCATTGATCGCGCCGATGATGGTGCAGGCGGTCTTCTGGATCCGATCGAGTGAGGCGGTGAGGGTGTCCTTGTTCCCGTCATAGAGCTGGATGTAATCCGATGATGCCGTGCCGGTATCAAGGGCAAAGGCATGTGATACGACGAATGCCACTGATTCGGCCTCGGTTTCGCGCACGACCTTCGTCGGACGATCCTTTTTATCGACCTTGTGCAAGAGCTCGTGCGCCCACTCATGGGCCAGCACGCTGAATCGCTCCGCTGGTGGCAGGTCACGAATGACCTTGATCATACCGCCGTGCGATTGCCCGTAGGCACCACCGAGTGATTCCACGGTTTGCAGCTGAATCCCACTGGTGGTGATCGCTTGCTCGAGCCGAGTGAGGTTCTCGCGGGGATCACCGCTGATACGGCCCGGCTCAGGGAGCGGCTCGCCTTCGGTCTGGCTGATGTCAAAGACATGCACCGCCCGGTAGCGGACGATCTTCTCTTCGTCAGCGGCTTGAGCATCGTCATCTTTCTTGAAGATCATGGGTGCGATGATTACGATGCCTCTCTCACCCTTCATCACGGGACGTCCCAGCGACTTCCAGGTGTGGAAGCCCGCCACACGCGTGGCATCGGGGCGCTGACCCATGATGAGCATGATGTTGCCGAAGCTGTAGCTATGGAAGCGCGACATCACGCTCAGGTAGGCAAGGAGCTGTTCGCTCTTCCCGGATTCGAGCTGGGTGATGAGTGTGTCAACGGCAGTGGACACGGCCTCTCTGGCGGAATCGACCTTCGAGGCCGCACCGGGAATCGCCCCGGTGCGTCTCGCGGTGCTCATCGAGCATTGGCGGTTTGCTGTTGAGCCTGCTTGGCGATCGCACGATCTTCGGCTTGCAGCTCATGGATCTTGCGGAAGGCCATCTCTGATGCCTGGGACAGGACCAAGAGATCATCGCGGCTGTACGAGTTGCTCGGCTGCCAATCGCCTTTGTCGTCGCGATACCCTGTTTGAGGGGTTACGCTGTAGTACACATTGCCCTTCTGGCTGGTGTTTCTCCAGATCGCCAGCTGGACATTGCCCAGCATGACGCGATCGACAGGCTTGTTTGTGGATGAATCTGTAGTATTGGTAGACATATTCTCGACTCCTTTGTCTGTGTTGGTTGATCATGAGCCCGAGTAGCCACCGCGTCGCAGGGGTGATCAAGGGAGAGCCGTACAACGGAGTTGTGGAACCGGCTGCAGAATGACACAAATATGTGGAATCGAAGCCGGCGGCCCCTTGAACACGCCGAGCACGGGGGTAGGGCTATGAACAAGATCAATCAAACGCGGACAGGTGTCGAGGGTGGGTTGCCAAATACTGCCTAAACTTAAACGACTTTGAAGATCAATCTGATGACTCTAGAGGTTAGTGATGAGATTACTAATTGTTCAATTGTCTGATGTGCATATGGCACCAGCTGCAAATCCAATCGCTGAACGAATTGGCTCCCTTGCCAAGGTTATAGCAGCAGAACTAGACGAATCGATCTCGGAAATACACCTTGTAGTCGGAGGCGATCTCAGCCAGGCAGGAGAAGCGCAGGAGTTTGAGTGCTTTGCTCACATTTCTGACGAACTTAAGACAAAGCTGACTGAGTATGCGCTGCACATACCGATTCGGTTTGTGGTTGTGCCAGGAAATCACGATTGTTTTCTTGGCAATGATCAATCCATGCGTGACATAGCGATTTCGTCCTGCTGCAATCAAGATTTTGTTAGCCTTGATAACAAGCGCGAAGTTGAAGAAGCCATTTTACGCCCGCTAGACAACTACTTTGACTTTGTTGACATGATGGACTTTGACGGAGCTATCACAAGAGATAATCCATATTACGCATGCACTGATTTTCAAATCGGAAAGAAACAAATTCGATACCATCTTATTAACTCAGCATGGATGTCGTCAAGGAGCGAGCAAACAGGCTCTTTAGTTTTCCCATTAGGCAAGATAGATCCCAATGACGAACCTAACTCCATTGCAAATATTTGTGTTATTCACCACCCCTACAACTGGTTTCTTCAGCCAGTCACGATGAGGCCGCTTACAGACCGAATCGAGGAGATATCCGATATCATTCTGGTAGGCCACGAACATACTCAGAGAATGTATCGCAAGAACTTACAAGGGGGCGCCGAAGCCATCTACTCAGAGGGGGGCGTTCTCCAAGACCGATCTGATCAGGGGCATAGCCGCTTTCAGATTCTGAAAGTTTGCACATCTACATGTAGAGTAGAATTTTCGACATATCTCTGGGACACATCCGGAACGAATGGGCACTATGCCAGGCTGGGGCCTGCGGAGCTAAAGAGCTGGACTCCAGTATCGGAACGGACGAGCAGTACTCGAATCAGTTCAGGTTTTGAGCTCGAACTTAACGACCCCGGCCTGCCGGTAAGCCACAAATCGAAAGGAATGCTTAAGCTCGTAGATTTTTATGTGCCTACAGATCTTCGTGAGATAATAGAAGGAAACGACCAGCATGGTGTGAGAATTAGAAGTGAAGAGCTGCTTGAATACACTATAGAAAAGAAGAAGCTGCTTGTTGTCGCACCTGACAAGAGTGGTAAGTCGTGCTTTGCCAAATATATGTTCCGTAGATTTCATGACACTGGAGTGTGCCCAGTATTCTTGGCCGGAAGCGATCTTCCGCAAAGCGGGAACGCCACAACGCTACGAGATAGGATTCGAGAATCGGTTGGCGAACAATACGAGCAAATGAGTGCCGACGAGTATGAGCAGATGTCTTCCGGCTCAAAGATTGTCATCGTTGACGATCTTCATACGTACAAGGGAGATGCTGCGTCATGGTCAAAGACACTCAAGGAGTTAGAGTCGCGATTTTCTATGTGTATTCTTATTCTTGGCGAGCAGAACTACATTGAGTACATAAAGGAAGAGGCGGACACCTTCTTGTCCCCCTTGAGCGACTATAGCCACTTAGCATTGCTTCCCTTTGGGCACATCAGATGCGACCAGTTTGTGCGAAAATGGGTTGGCCTAGGAGAGGCCGAATCGAGTAGCGAATATGATGCAAGAGTCCAAGATGTACTCAGGCAAGTAGATGTGGTTTTGCGAAGTAACGCAATTCCGCATCATCCTTGGATTGTCATAGTTCTTGTGCAGAGCGTTGATTCGCCAGATGTATCCAATTCAGACAATGGCTCATATGGCCATTTGCTAAACGCATTGATAACAGCAGCGCTGCATAGGACCCGCTCAAGGCATCTGCCGATTGAGGGTCTCTATGCCTATTTGGCGGCACTCTCGCATTACATGTTCAAGAATGACAAGGCTGTACTTGGCGAAGAGGAGGCGAGGGCCTTTCACGAATCGCACTTAAAAGAGTACGGCCTAGGCAGGAAAAATTTTGATTCATTGATTGATGATCTTGTGCAGTCTGGGATACTCGACAAAAGGTATGACGGCATATCGTTTCATCACAAATATGTTTTTTGCTTCTTTGTTGCCTGGGACATAGCCAAGAGACTGAATAAGCAAGACAAGTCTGCTGTCGCCGAGGTCAAATCGCTCGTAGGCGATCTGTACCACGACGATTCTGCTAACATCATTATCTTTCTTGCGCACTTGACAACTTCCCCCGAAGTCTTGGCCGCAATGCTAAATCGTGCCATCGACACATACAGGAAGATAACCCCGACTGACCTAGACAGTGATGTTGAGATATTGAACGAACTGAACAACAGGGTGATTGAGTTCATACTCCCGGCCGGTGATCCAGATGATAATCGCAAAAGAATCTCTGAGCAGATTGATGAAGAAGATTCAGCTTTGTCATTTGGTAGTCATGATGGGCGAGCCATGGAGCCGAGGAGCCGCAGGGGAGACGGAGAGCTGTATGAAGGCATCAGGCAGATAAATGCTTCGCTTAGGACGATTGAGATCCTGGGGCAAATACTTCGCAATGGAGCGACTTCTAAGACGCTCAGTGAGAAACAGACTATTGCAAGCGAGATTTTCAAGCTGGGCAGAAGGCTTATGGGATTCATTCTCAAGGTGAATGCAGACAATTTGCACGAAGTAATCGCGCGTATTGAGGCGACTCACCGCGCAAAATATAAAATGAAGTACCCCAAGGATTCCGACAAGAACAAGATTACCGACAAACGAATAGCGAATGAAGTCAGTCACCACATCTATTCGCTGCATAATTTTACAGCATTTGCCATATGCAAACATATTGCAGAGTCTGTTGGAGGGGAAGGGCTGGAAGAGACTTTCAAGGCGATACTTGAGTCTGATGACTCAATACCAAACGAGATGTATAAAATGGCAATTGATCTCGACAAGCCTCTAAAGACTCTGCCGGTATCTAAGGCCTCAAAACTGAATGATCAGCTTGCAAAAAATAATTTTGCAAGAGATTTACTGCGGCTTTTGTTTATCGAACACCTGTATTTGTACCGAACTCCATTCTCGGAGAAGCAGTCGATTTGCGCTAAGCTGGATATTGCAATCCAAAAGAAGAACCTGGACCCAAAAGAAAAGAAGCAAATAGAGTAAACTGTAGAGCAACCCGAGTTGTAGCCACTGAGCTACGTGATTGAAGCACGCTTAGGCAGCTTGGATCTTAAGGTAAGGTTCTAGGTGATGAGGTAGAGGTAGTGGATTCGTGCACGGAACTCATCATGACTCGATTGACCGGTCCAATGCTGCGCTGCAGAGGACAGTGCGGTTCTTTATTCCACCTCATAAAGTGCCAATATCGGCGCGGATAGGGTGTCTAAACCCCAGGAGCTACGGGGTTAGAGGGTGCATTCTCTACATCACCGCATAGGTGGTGAGCACTGCTTGAGCACTCTGGGTTTTCAATAACGAGCAAACATTGATCATGAGCGATTAAGAGCGAGAATCCGGATGTCTGGCAACAACAGGCATTTACATGATTCTGGCTTGTGAACTGAGTTTTCACAGTCGTGGGGGTTCGAATCCCCCCCTCTCCGTTGTGGTCGCATATCTGAGAATATGGCCTAGATATAGGCTTCTCAGGATATCGGCCAATAATTGGACCCTAAGCGAATTGGGTTCTTGCACCCTGGCAACGCTGATTAGTCGTAAAATCAAGGCTCAGAACGAAAGACTCTTAACTTAATTTTAAACAT
>SPJK01009733.1_pt1 | contig 32399 bp, 38 predicted proteins | sample 3741771 | NCBI WGS metagenome assembly SPJK01 (sample SAMN10925997, study PRJNA522277) | cold seep metagenome | isolation source: Elba SIP-enriched marine methane seep metagenome, extraction at timepoint T2 | place: Italy: coast of Elba, Mediterranean Sea
AGCCATCGCCCCGGCGGGCAACACACGTTGAACGAGGACTATTTTCAACGGATTGAAGCTTTGAACTTCACCCTTGCCCATGATGACGGGCAAATGATGGAAAGTCTGGACGAGGCTGACATTGTTTTGGTTGGCGTGTCACGAACATCAAAAACACCGACCTGTATGTATTTGGCCCATCGCGGGATCAAGGCGGCGAATGTGCCGATTGTCCCTGGCATCAGCAAGGTAGAGCAGTTCACCCATATCAAGCGGCCCTTGGTTGTTGGCCTGACGGTCAATCCCGATCGGTTGGTGACCATTCGCAAGGCACGCCTGCGCAGCCTGAATGAATCAGAAGAAATGGACTATACGGATATGGAACAGGTGAAGGCTGAGATGAAGGCCGCCCGTCGCCTGTTCAGCCATTATGATTGGCCGGTGCTTGATGTCACCCGTCGATCCGTCGAAGAAGCGTCAGCAGCGATTTTAACATTGCATGATGAACATAAGGCCGGTCAGCATGACTGAACAGCCGCAACAGCCCCCCTATCTTTCAAACCCTGATGGCCCGCCCGTTGTTCTGGCATCACAAAGCCGGGTCCGCGCGGCGTTGCTTGAAGGGGCGGCAATCCCCTTTGCCACCATGCCCGCCCGCGTTGATGAAGATATGGTGAAGCAAAGTCTGGCAACCGAAAACGCACCCGCCAAACATGTGGCAGAAACTTTGGCAGAACTAAAAGCCATCAAGGTGTCCAACGCCGTTTTATCGCGCGGCGCGACGGGGACGTTTGTCATCGGTGCTGATCAGGTGCTGGAATGTAATGGCGTGATGTTCGACAAGCCGGTCGATATGGACCACGCCCATGCCCATTTGAAGGCGCTGTCCGGCAAGCTGCACAGATTGTGGAGCGCAACCGTCGTTGCCAAGGACGGTGCCCCGATCTGGCGCAAGATTGCCCATGCGTCGCTGACCATGCGACCATTGTCTGACCAGATGATCGGCCGGTATCTTGAGGTTGCCGGGGATGTCGTGCTGACTTCTTGCGGGGCCTATCAGGTTGAAGGGCCGGGCATTCAGCTGTTTGCCCATATCGAAGGGGATCAAAGCACCATACAGGGCCTGCCGCTTTTGCCCCTGTTGGATTTTTTACGCGTGAACAATGTCATACCGGACTAGATAGACTGACCTTATGAGTGATCAAACAGAACAAGCAGCATCAAATAACCCGCTGAAAGCAGGCGTCATCGGCTTTCCCATAGCCCATTCCCGCTCGCCCCTTATTCATCGCTATTGGTTGCGGCTGAAAGGCATTGACGGCACTTATGACCCCTATGGGGTGGAGCCTGAGAACCTTGCCAGTTTTATCGGTGATCTGGCCGCAAAGGGATTTGCCGGGATCAATGTGACCTTGCCCCATAAGGAACATGTCCTACCCCTGATGGATGAGGTGGAGCCGTTTGCCGAACGTGTCGGCGCGGTGAACACAATTGTCGTGACCGATGACGGCAGGCTGATTGGCCGTAATACCGATGGTTTCGGCTTTATCGAAAATCTGCGCGCCGGGGCGCCTGATTGGCGGGCAGATCAAGGCCCCGCGGCGGTTATCGGTGCCGGGGGTGCAGCGCGGGCAATCATCGCCGCGTTGCAGGATGCGGGCGTGCCTGAAATTCGGTTGACCAATCGGTCACTGGATAAGGCTGTGGCATTGGCTGAGGAATTAGGCGGCCCTGACCTGCCTGACATTATCGTACGCCCGATGGAAGATCGCGCCGCGCTATGTACTGATGCTGGATTGTTGGTCAATACAACAAGTCTGGGGATGGAGGGCAAAGACCCGCTGGAGATTGATTTGGCAAGCCTGCCGGATCATGCGGTGGTGACGGATATTGTCTATACCCCGTTGAAGACGGCGTTGCTGGCGCAGGCAGAACAACAGGGCAATACGATTGTGGATGGGTTGGGCATGTTGCTGCATCAGGCCCGCCCGGGGTTTGAAGCGTGGTTCGGGTCATCCGTTTCGGTCACGCCGATGCTGCGCGCCATGATCGAAAATGATATAGTGAGCACCTAGATATTTGGATTCAGTCGTCATCCCGGACCAAGTTTGGGGGCGACGGAAGGTGAAAGTAAAACAATGCTGTTAGTTGGACTCACAGGCTTTATCGGGGTGGGCAAACAAAGCGCTTTTCAGCTGCGGGCGATAGCCCATAGCGGTAAAAAAAGCAGCGTAGAAAAAAGGGGATTTGCCTAATGCTGTTAGTTGGACTCACAGGCTCCATCGGGATGGGCAAATCCGAAACCTCGCGCATGATCCGCGAAGAAGGGGTCAAGGTTTATGACGCCGATGCGGAGGTTCATAAACTTTACGCCAGGGGCGGTGCAGCTGTCGCCCCGATCGGTGCCCTGTTTCCCGATGTGATTGTTGATGGCGCAATTGATCGGGCGCGCCTGTCAAAACATGTTGTCGGGAATGATGTGGAACTGAAGAAGCTTGAAAGCGTTATTCACCCGATGGTCGGTTTAGTGCAGGCCAAACAATTATTGGCGTGGGATGATGCGGGCGAAAAGATCGTCGTAATGGATGTGCCGCTTTTATATGAAGGCACCGGGCATGAGCGTGTTGATCGCGTGATCGTCGTATCTGCGCCGTTTGATGTACAAAAAAAACGCGTCCTTGCCCGTGATGATATGACGGAGGACAAGTTCAAGGCCATTTTGGAAAAGCAGGTGGCAGACGACATCAAACGCAAAAAGGCTGATTTTGTTATCGACACCCATCACGGGCTCGACCATGCCCATGATCGCGTGCGTGAAATTCTGAAACATTTGGAAAGTGTGCCGGCGGAAAAATTTGACCGCGCGGGGACAGAGGCAATGGTCAATGCCCTTGAAGCCCATTTGAAAACCGTCACCGAAGGACAGGTAGCCTGATGGCGCGCGAGATCGTACTTGATACCGAAACCACCGGGCTTGATCCGGCAGAAGGGCACCGCATTGTTGAAATCGGTTGTCTTGAACTGATCAATCATGTCCCCACGGGCAATCACTATCAGGTTTATCTGAACCCTGATCGTGATCTGGATGAAGGCGCGCAACGAGTGACCGGGCTGACCTTGGAGTTTTTGCAGGACAAGCCACGCTTTGCCGAGGTAGCAGAAGATTTTCTGGCGTTTATAGGCAACGACCCATTGGTCATTCACAATGCCGCCTTTGATATGAAGTTTTTGAACGCGGAGTTAAAGCGCGATAATCGTCCGGGGCTGCCCTATTCACAGGCAGTTGATACGCTGGTGATTGCGCGCAAGAAATTCCCCGGCTCCCCCGCCAGTCTTGATGCCCTGTGTAAACGGTTTGGCGTTGATAATTCAGGCCGCGATTATCACGGCGCCTTGCTTGATTCTGAACTATTGGCAGATGTGTATCTTGAGCTGATTGGCGGTCGCCAGCCTGAACTGGTTGGCAAGACCAACAGCAGTGGCAATGACAGTGGTGATGACACGGGCCTTAATCACAAGACACAGCCCGCGCGCCCCAACCCGCTGCCGTCGCGCCTGACAGCAGAAGAAGACGCCGCCCATAAGGCATTCATCAAGGATGAACTGGGCGACGACGCGCTTTGGACGAAATCTTAGGCTTTAGGCGCGATCACCCCTGTGCGGGGTGATCGACGATCAGGCATTGCGCCTATGCGTTGCCTTTTGCGTTGGCCCTTATGCGTTACCTTGGGCAGGACCTGACAGGGGATCGTCACCTTTGGCTGCGTCTGCTTCGGCCTGCTGTTGCTGGGCCTGGACGCGGGCGCGATACAGCGCAACGAAGTCAATCGGATCAAGCTGCAACGGCGGGAAGCCGCCATCACGTGTGGCGTCTGCCAAGATGCGGCGCGCATAGGGGAACAAAAGGCGCGGGGCTTCGATCAACAAAACCGGCTGCAAGCTTTCATTCGGCACATTCTTGATGTGGAACAGGCCGCCATATTCCAGCTCTGCCACGAACAGGGCGGTTTTGCTGTCCTCTGACCGGGCATCGGCGCGGATTTTCAGGATCACTTCGAAATTGGTGTCGGATCCGCGGCGCGCGTTCAAATCAACCTTGATGTCGATCTGGGGCTTGCCCTGATCTGTCATGAAGCTTTGCGGGGCGTTGGGGTTTTCAAAGCTCAAGTCACGCACATATTGGCTGACGACAGCAAATTCAACATTTTGCTGTTCGCCGGCTGCTGCGCCTGCGTCTTGACCTGTGGTTTCGGGCGTATCTGTCATGTGATCGGCCTTCTGATAGAGACATCTGGAATAGGCCCGTTCGCTATCATGGGGCGGGGGCTGGTGGCAAGCAGCTTATGTAGCGCGGCCAATGGCGGGGCGGGTGGCAGACCAGTATCGCGACCAGTATCGCGACCAGTGTTTTGGCCCTGTTTTCAGTCCTGCTTTGGGTTTTGGGCCCATGGCGATGTGTCGTCAGGCTCGCCCCTGAAATCATCATCGTTCAGGTCAACAACGGTTGGCCCTGTCTGATCGGGCGTGGGATTGGCGGGGTTAAAGCCCGGCTCCCCAAACGGCGGTTCAAACGGTGCGCTATCCTGGGGGGCGTGCGGTTGCTGAAACCCGCCCGCCTGAAAGCCATTTGATTGCTGATAGACCTGCACTTGGGCGTGATCCTTCAACCAGTGAAAGATTTTGCGCCCCAGCCACAGCCGCACGGGCGGGATAAACAGGATCAGCCCCATGGCATCGGTCATAAAACCGGGGGTCAGCAGCGTCAGCCCGGAAATCAGCAGAAAAACACCGTGAATGGCAGGTTCCACGGGCATACCGCCCTGATTAAGGGTGCTTTGCGCATCGGCCAGCACCTTCATGCCCTGCATCCGCAGCAATGTTGTGCCGATAAACGCGGTGGCGATCACCGTCAACAAGGTGGGCCACAGGCCGATCAGCCCGCCAACCTGGATAAACAGGGCAATTTCAATCACCGGGACGGTGACGAATGCGGCAAATAGGATAAATGGGATCACGCTAATTCCTTATCAGGGGTCATTACTTGAATTTATATAGGGATTGCGCGCGCAAATAAAAGCAAACCGCGACAAAAGTCTCGTATTTGTGCCCTTGCACTGTATAGTGTCGATCTTATCTATAGCCTATTGAATTTATGATTTTTTGGAGCTTCAGGCGTTGCTGGATATTCTGATTTTGGGCGGGATCGTCCTGTTTATTTTTCTGCGATTGCGGTCTGTTTTGGGCCGCCGTGACGGGCATGAGCAGGATTTCCCCCATCCCCGTGGCGAGCAGTTGAGAAAACCCGCGTCGAATGACCCGGACCAGTCAACCCAGCGCGAAGGCGACGACGGCAATGTGATCCCGTTGCCCGGCTCTGCCGTGCGCTATCGGCGCGCACCTGAAGAACAGATTGCCGCTCACACCAAGACCGGCTCCAAACAGGCCGAAGGGCTGAAGGCAATTTTGGCTGTCGATCCTGATTTTGAGCTTGAGGGTTTTTTGGATGGCGCGCGCGGTGCCTATGAAATGATCCTGACTGCCTTTGCCCAAGGTGACAAACCCCAGTTGGAAGGGTTGTTGACCGCCGATGTCTATGAAGGGTTCGCCGCTGCCATTGATGCGCGTGCCGATCAGGGCCAGCGGTCAGAAGTGACGATTATCGGCATCAATGAAACCATCATTGATGACGCCGGGATCGAAGGCGACCTTGCGGTCATTACCCTGACCTTCAAGGCTGAGATGATTGCCGTCACTTATAATGAAGATGGCGCGGTGATTGATGGGCATCCCAACACGGTTTCCACCGTCACCGATGTGTGGAGCTTTGAGCGGGACGTGACATCCGACAGCCCCGCATGGCTGCTTGACGCGACAGACTAAGGCGCCTGCGAAGATGCAGCGCGGCTTGTTGATCTTAACGGTTTTATTGCTGGCGGTCGCAGCCTTTCGTTTTGGCTACCAGATGGGTGCTGACAATAGCGCCGGGCAGACAGGGCCGGATGTGGCCGTGTCTACGGTCACCGCTACTCCCACGTTTTATGACGATGTTCCCGGTTGGTCCGATGATCTTGCATTTGATCTGTCGGCCTGCACCGCCTGCCCCCTGCGTGATAGTTGGGGCGATACGGTTGCCGCCTATTTCGAAGATCATTTCGTGATCGAAGCCCTATCCACGCCAACAGGTGATCAGGGCTTGATGACAGGCTATTACGCCCCTGTGATTGACGCGCGGTTGAAGCCTGATGATGACTTTTCGGTGCCGCTTTATGGGCGGCCTGCGGACCTTGTGACGGTCCGGCTTGAACGGTTTGATCCGGCCCTAAAGGGCAAGGTCATTCATGGCCGCTGGGACGAAAACGCGGATGCCTTTGTGCCCTATGCTGATCGTGCGGCGATTGATGATAACGCTGATTTGGTGCCTATCGCCTATGTGCGGGACAAGGTTGTGCGTTTCTTTTTGCAAATTCAGGGGTCTGGCCTGTTGCGGTTTAGTGATGGGCAAATGATGCGCGCGGGTTATGCGGGCAAGAATGGCCGTCCCTATCACGCCATTGGGCGCGACTTGATTACAGCGGGCGAAATTGCCCCCGCCGACATGTCGATGCAGGCCATTCGCGGCTGGCTTTATGGCAATCCGGAAAAAGCTGAAGACCTGATGGACAAAAACCCTGCCTTCATCTTTTTTCAATTGGATGGGCAGGGGCTGGCGGTAAAGGGCGCGGCCAATGTGCCCCTGCTACCTGATCAATCGGTGGCGGTCGATCCGGCATATCATGCCTATGGTGAGTTTCTGTATGTCTATGATACGGCCAGCGATACAGGCCGTATCGTGCGTGCCGATGATACTGGCGGGGCCATTCGCGGCCCGCTTCGGCTCGATCTATATCGCGGTGTGGGGGATGATGGTGCGGCAAAAGCCGGTCCGATGGCCGCGCCTATCAGGCTCTACCGTTTGGTGCCGCGCCAACAAGGTGATAAAGCGGGATTATGAGCAAGCGACGCACATTATCACCGAAGGAACGGGCCTTGTGGGACAAGGTATCCAGCAACGTGTCCAAGCGTCGGGGCACCGGCAGCGCGTCTATGCGGGCTGAACCTGTGGGGCCGCAAAAACAGGCGATGAAACCGGCCCCGAAAGTGCGTTCTGCCAGCGGTGCGCCGCGCCCTGAACCCCTAACCCAATTCACACCCGCCCCGGCCCATGAAGCGCCGCGCGGCCTTGATGGCCGCAACCGTCGCCGGATGCAGCGCGGCAAGTTGGATATCGAAGGCAGGCTTGACCTTCACGGCATGACGGAGGCTGTGGCCCATCGTGCCCTTGAACGATTTATTGAGGGGGAGGCCGCACGCGGCAAACGCCTGGTACTTGTCATCACGGGCAAGGGCAAGGGTCGCGACTGGCAGGGCAACCCGATTGCCGTCCCCGCAGCGCCGTGGGAACGCGGTGGCGGTTACAGCACCCCTACACAGTCGGGCCTGTTGCGCCGTATGGTCCCCCAATGGTTGGCCCAGCCGCCATTGAACAGGTTGGTGGTGGAAACATCGCAGGCCCAGCCCAAACATGGCGGGACAGGCGCGCTTTATGTTTATTTGCGGCGCAACCGGTAAGCCGATGCCGCGCCATAACCCCCATCTGACACCCTTTGGCGAGATGACGCGCAAGTTGCGGGCACAGCGCGGCGTGACGATCACCGCGATGGCAGAAGCGGTGGGTGTAACCGCAGGGCATCTGTCTGGGTTGGAACATGGCAAAAAGGGCCGCCCGTCATGGCCATTGGTGCAAAAGATCATCCACTATTTTGAACTGATTTGGGACGAGGCTGAGGCGTTGGAACAAGCCGCCAATCTGTCGGATCCGCGTGTCACGGTTGATACGTCCGACGCGTCATCACTTGCCACGCGGCTGGCCAATCGCCTTGCCCGTGAAATCAATGACCTTGATGAAGCTCAATTAGCGCAGATTGAGTCTGTATTGGATCAGCCCAAATCAAAAGGTTGAGGAAGCGACAAAGCGGTTTAGCCCGCTGTCAGCTTCGTAGTCGGACGACGCTTTGGCGCTGATCAGAAATCAAGTGGCTCAACTTGCGCAGATTGAGTCTGTATTGGATCAGCCCAAATCAAAAGGTTGAGGAAGCGACAAAGCGGCCCGGCTCCGCCTAAAGGATAAAGCGGCTGAGGTCCAAATCAGTGGCAAAGTCGCCGACATTCTTTTGCACGTAATTTGAATCCACTCGCAGCGTGTCGCCGGATTTGTCCGTGGCGGTAAAGCTGATTTCTTCCAGCACCCGTTCAAGGATGGTGTGCAAACGGCGGGCACCGATATTTTCAACAGTGCCGTTCACTTCAGCGGCGATCAACGCGATTGTGTCGATGGCGTCATCACTGAATTCAAGGGTGACCCCTTCGGTTTCCAGCAATGCCTTATACTGTCTGATCAGGCTGGCTTCAGGTTCGGTCAGGATGCGTTTCAAATCATCATGGCTTAGGGGGTCAAGCTCAACCCTGATCGGCAGACGCCCTTGCAATTCGGGCAGCATGTCTGACGGCTTGCTAAGGTGAAACGCACCTGAGGCAATGAACAGAATATGATCGGTTTTGACCGCGCCATGTTTGGTGCTGACGGTCGTCCCTTCGATCAGGGGTAACAGATCGCGCTGCACCCCTTCGCGGGAAACATCGCCGCCACTGCTGCGGCCCTGATCGTCAGAGCGAGCGGTGATCTTGTCAATTTCATCCAAAAAGACAATGCCATCATTTTCAACGGCGGCAATTGCCTCTGATGAAATTTCGCTATCATCCAGCAGATTGTCGCTTTCTTCGGTGATCAACAGGTCATAGGACTGGCGCACAGTCAGCTTGCGGCGTTGTTGTTGGCCAGCGCCCTTGCCAAAGATTGAGCCTAAATCGATCATGCCCATTTGCGCCCCCGGCATACCGGGGATTTCAAAATTGGGCATCCCGCCACCAGATGGCGCGGCAACGGCGATTTCGATTTCCTTTTCGTCCAGCTCGCCATTGCGCAGGCGGGTGCGGAAACTTTCGCGGGTGGCGTCCTTTGCCCCTTCGCCCACCAGTGCATCAAGCACGCGATTTTCTGCGGCCAGATGGGCCTCAGCCTCAACCGCCTTGCGTTTCTTTTCGCGGACAAGGATCAAGGCGGCCTCAACCAAATCGCGGATGATCTGCTCAACGTCGCGGCCAACATACCCTACCTCGGTAAATTTGGTGGCCTCGATCTTGATAAAGGGTGCCCCGGCAAGTTTTGCCAAACGGCGCGAGATTTCGGTTTTACCGACACCGGTCGGGCCGATCATCAGGATATTTTTGGGCAGGATTTCGTCGCGCAAACTGTCATCAACCTTTTTGCGCCGCCACCGGTTGCGCAGGGCAATGGCAACGGCACGCTTGGCAGCGCCTTGACCGATAATATGACGATCAAGCTCAGATACAATTTCGCGGGGGGAAAAATCAGACATAAAACTCAACTAACAAATAAAGATGATCAGAGCGTAAAGACGGTCAGATTATTGTTGGTATAAACGCAGATATCAGCCGCGATATTCATGGATTTGCGGACAATGGCTTCAGAGTCCATATCCGTATCGACAAGGGCACGGGCAGCGGCCAGCGCGTAATTGCCGCCAGATCCGATGGCCAAAACGCCATCTTCGGATTCCAGCACATCACCTGTGCCGGTCAGAATCAGGCTGACATCCTTGTCCGCGACGATCATCATGGCTTCCAATTTGCGCAAATAGCGGTCTGTGCGCCAATCTTTTGCCAATTCCACCGCAGCGCGGGTCAGCTGGCCCGGATGCTTGTCCAATTTGGCCTCAAGCCGTTCAAAAAGCGTCATGGCGTCGGCGGTGGCCCCGGCAAATCCGGCGATGACCTTGCCGCTGCTGCCCAAAGTGCGCACTTTGCGGGCATTTCCCTTCAAAACCGTGTCACCCATAGACACCTGACCGTCGCCAGCCATGGAAACTGTGTCGCCCTTGCGGACGCACAAAATAGTGGTGCCCTGCAGGGGTAATTTCACCGCGCGGTGGGGTTCGTCGCTCATAATCATGGTATTCCTTTGCTGTTAGGGTTTATGTGGCCCCCCAACACTGATCCGTCAAGAGGTCGCGGGGGGAATTGCAGGGCTTGGCGGTTGGGGTTTGGGCTGTTACAAGCCATTTATTAGCGTGAAATGGATGCAGATCATGAGAACGGCAAGCGTCGAACGACTGACAAACGAAACCAAGATCAAGGCTGACCTGAATTTGGATGGGTCGGGCACATATGATGTGGAAACCGGTATCGGCTTCCTTGACCATATGCTTGAGCAATTGTCCCGCCATTCCCTGATCGACCTGAACCTGAAGGCCGAGGGCGATCTGCACATTGATTTCCATCACACGACCGAAGATTCCGGCATTGTGATCGGTCAGGCTGTTGCCGATGCCCTTGGCGATATGAAGGGTATTCGTCGTTATGCCGATGTGCATATCCCGATGGATGAAACCCTGACCCGCGTGTCGATTGATGTGTCGGGCCGTCCCTATTTGATTTGGAAGGTTGCATTTACCAAGCCCAAGCTTGGTGACATGGACACCGAATTGTTCAAGGAATGGTTTCAGGCATTCGCACAGGCTGCGGGCGTGACCCTGCATGTAGAAAACCTGTATGGCGAGAACAATCACCATATTGTTGAAAGCTGTTACAAGGGGTTGGCCCGTGCGTTGCGCGCGGCGCTGGAAATTGATCCGCGCAAGGCTGATGCGGTGCCCTCAACCAAGGGTACGCTCGGCGGCACACTTTAAGACTGACCTATGAGCTTAATTGCGATTATTGATTATGGGTCGGGCAATCTGCGATCCGTTGAAAAGGCTGTGGAACTGGCAGCAGGCGATCGGCCTGTTTGCGTCACCGCTCGCCCCGAAGATGTTTTGACGGCTGATCATGTGATCCTGCCCGGCGTTGGTGCCTTTGCCGATTGCAAGCAGGGCCTTGATAGTTTGCCGGGCATGGTTGATGCACTGGAACAGCGGGTCATCAGCGATGGCCGCGCGTTTTTGGGCATTTGTGTCGGGATGCAGTTATTGGCGCGTGAAGGTCGTGAACATGGCCGCACCGATGGGCTGGGCTGGATTGACGGCACGGTCGTACCGATTACACCCGCCGACCGGGCCTTGAATGTCCCCCATATGGGCTGGAATGAAATCAATGTGCTTGATAAGGCGCACCCGGTTTTGGGTGCCTTGCCTGCTGGTGCGCATTGTTATTTCGCAAACTCCTATCACATGCAGGTCAATGACACCGACCTGGGCCGGGGCCAAAAACTTGCCGTGACTGATTATGGTGGGGAGATTACGGTTGCGGTGGGGCGCGATAATATTTTGGGCACGCAGTTTCATCCTGAAAAAAGTCAGGCAGTGGGCGCGGCCCTGTTGAAAGCCTTTGTGGAGTGGCGGCCATGATCCTGTTTCCGGCAATTGATTTGAAAGACGGCCAATGCGTGCGTCTGAAAAAGGGTCTGATGGATCAGGCCACGGTGTTTAATGACAGCCCCGCCGATCAGGCAAAGGCATGGGCCGATGCGGGCTATGAATATTTGCATTTGGTTGATCTAAACGGCGCGTTTGAGGGCAAGCCCGTCAACGCCGCCGCGGTCGAGGCGATTATCGCCGCAACCGATTTGCCCGTTCAATTGGGCGGCGGCATTCGTGACATGGCAACGATTGAAGCATGGCTTGATCGGGGGATCACGCGCGTGATCCTTGGCACCGTGGCGGTGAAAAACCCGGCGCTTGTGAAGGACGCGTGTAAGGCGTTCCCCGGCAAGGTGGTGCTGGGCATTGATGCCAAGGGCGGCTATGTCGCCACAGAAGGCTGGGCAGAAGCATCCGACCTTAGCGCGATTGAACTTGCCAAACAGTTTGAAGACGCGGGTGCCGCGGCCATCGTTTATACCGACATTGACCGCGATGGCATTTTGGCCGGGGTGAATGTGGACGCGACCGTGGCCTTGGCCGAGGCGGTATCGACACCGGTGATCGCTTCAGGCGGTGTGGCTTCAATTGATGACCTTAAGGCATTGAAGGCCACGAACTGCGCCGGGATCGAAGGCGTGATTTCAGGGCGTGCGCTTTATGACGGGCGCATTGATCCTGATGATGCCATTCGCGTGTTGAAAGGGTGAATTGATCAATGTTGAAAGCCCGTGTCATTCCCTGTCTTGATGTCAAAGATGGCCGCGTCGTCAAGGGCGTCAACTTTGTTGATTTGATCGATGCGGGTGATCCGGTCGAACAGGCCGCGGTTTATGACAAGGCCGGTGCGGACGAGCTTTGCTTTCTTGATATCACTGCCAGCTCTGACAAGCGCAACATTCTAATTGATGTGGTGCGGGCAACCGCGGAACGCTGCTTTATGCCGTTGACGGTTGGCGGCGGTGTGCGCACGGTCAAGGACATGCGGGCGTTGTTGTTGGCAGGTGCTGATAAGGTGGCGCTGAACACGGCGGCTGTGAAAACACCTGAAGTGATTGCAGAAGGCGCGCAGAAATTCGGCAGCCAATGTATTGTTGTCGCCATTGATGCCAAAAAGGTGGATGACGGAACTGACGGCGCGGGTGGCCCGCGCTGGGAAATCTTTACCCATGGGGGCCGCGAACCCACAGGCATTGATGCGATTGAGTTTGCCAAAAAAGTGACCGCGCTGGGCGCCGGTGAAATTTTGCTGACCAGTATGGATCGCGATGGGACGCGGGCGGGGTTTGACCTTGGCCTGACCCGCGCGATTGTTGATGCCGTGCATGTGCCTGTCATTGCCTCAGGCGGTGTCGGGGACTTGCAACACTTGGCGGACGGTGTTCTGATCGGTGGTGCCGATGCGGTGCTGGCTGCCAGCATCTTCCACTTCGGTGATTATACAATCAGTGAGGCGAAAGCCTTTATGGCGGAACAGGGTGTGCCTGTTCGCAGGGCCTGAAACCAATAAACGATAGGGATGTGACGGCATGACAGAATGGATGAAACCGGGGTGTTGTGCAGTGATCACCGGCGGCGCAAATGGCATCGGCCTTGCCGCTGCAAAGGCCTATGCCGCTGCTGGCATGTCGGTTGTTATCGCCGATAAGGATGAGGCAGCCTTGGCCAATGCGCAGGACCAGCTGGGCGCAGCTGATATTTTGGCAGTGCCGTGTGATGTGTCTGATTTGGCATCCGTTGAAGATTTGCGCGATCGTGCCTTTGACCGGTTTGGCGCGGTGCATTGTTTGATGAACAATGCCGGGGTTGCGCTGCCTGCGGGGGCACCGTGGGAAAGCCGCGATGCGCTCGACACAATTGTGAATGTCAATTTGATGGGCGTGATCAATGGCTGTCAGGCGTTCATCCCCGCCATGCTCGACAGTGGTGTTGCGGGTGCGATTATCAACACAGGGTCCAAGCAGGGCATTACCCGCCCGCCGGGAAACTTTGCCTATAATTTGTCGAAGGCCGGTGTCGTTGCCTATACTGAATCTGTTGCCCATGCATTGCGCCAGATCGATGGGGGCGGTTTGACCGCCCATCTGCTTGTTCCGGGGTTTGTTTATTCAGCGATGGTGTCGCGCTTTTTGCCGGAAAAACCTGATGGTGCATGGACAGTAGAAGAAACCGTTGATTTCATGCTGGCAGCTTTACAGCGTGGCGATTTTTATATTCTGTGCCCGGATAACGAAACGCCGCGCGCGGTTGATGAAAAACGTATTCGCTGGAACGCCGATGACATCGTTCAAAATCGGCCTGCCCTGTCACGCTGGCACCCTGACTATGCGGATGAATTCGCCGCATTTATGAAAGATGAAACAGACCAATGACCAATGCAGAAGTGCTAAAGCGCCTGACCGAAACGATTGAAAATCGCAAGGGGGGCGACGCTGACAGCTCGTACACCGCCAAGCTATTGTCCAGGGGTGTGAAGAAGATTGCGCAAAAGGTTGGCGAGGAAGGCGTGGAAACCGCCATCGCCGCGGTCAGCGAAGATGACGCCGCCCTGTTGGGCGAAGGCGCAGACTTGCTTTATCACCTGATGGTGCTGTTGGCCGCGCGCGACCTGACCATTGATGACGTGCTGGCGACACTTGCTGATCGCGAAGGTCTGTCCGGCATTGCCGAAAAAGCCAGCCGGGATGACTAGCAGGTGTCACCCCGGATCTGACGGTGTCATTCAAGGATAACGCTATTTACAGAAGCCCGGCTTCTTTTGCCAACGCCTTGACGTCTGCTTCGGGCCGTGGGCCAAAATGCGAAATCACTTCACCGGCCATTAACGCACCAAGTTTGGCCGCGCGTGCCAAATCATCACCTGTGGCAAGGCCATAAAGAACGCCTGCTGCGAACTGATCGCCCGCGCCTGTTGTATCGACCACAGCGCCCAATGGTTCGGCAGGCACGAAGGCACGTTCGTCACCGCGGACAAGCGTGGCACCATCCGGCCCCTGGGTGATGGCGGCAATATCGCAATCAGCGGCGGCGCGTTTGATCACTTCATCCACATCATCGGTGCCGTACAGCATTTTTGCTTCGTCAATATTGGCGAACAGAATATCCACATCTTCAGCAACAATGCGGCGGAAGTCTTCAAGGTGCCCCTCAACGCAGAACGGGTCAGATAGGCTAAGCGCCACCTTGCGCCCGGCCGCTTCGGCAATGGCGATGGCTTTGTCGAAGGCGTCTTTGGTTGTGGGGGTGCTGTAAAGATACCCTTCAAGATAGGTCACGGCAGACGCGGCGATAACGTCTTCTTCCAAATCATCCTTGGTAAAGTCGGCACCGGCACCCAAGAAAGTGTTCATGGTGCGCTGGGCATCGGGGCTGACGAAAATCAGGCAGCGGCCCGTGCCGGCACCATCCTTGGCGGCGGCGGTTTCAAAGTGAATGCCCGTGTCGCGCAATCCCTGTGCATAGGCGCGGCCAACCTCGTCATCGCGGGTGCGACCCAACAGGGCGCTGCGGCCCCCCAATAGCGCCAACCCGGCGATTGAGTTTGCAACAGAGCCGCCCGGTGCGGTGACCTTGGTGTCATCCATCGCGGCGTAAAGCCGATCAGCCTCGCCCTCGTCAATCAGGCGCATGGACCCTTTGGGCATATCAAGGGCGGCAACTGTTTCGTCACTGGCGCTTACCAAAACATCCATGATGGCGTTGCCGATGCCGACAACATCATATTTCGGGCTTGTCATTGCTAAAGTCTCACTTCACGGGAATAAAAGGGCGTAACTTGGCCTCAACCTAGGCAAGCATGGGGTGCGAGACAACCAAAAATCTTGTCGCGTGTCTGGCAATCAGGGCACGAACCACCTATATCTGTAGAAACGCTATCAGTTGAGGGTTTGCGATGATCAAATCAGCCAGAATGACCTTGAACCAATTGCCTGAACCCCCGTTCCGGCGTGTTCTGTTACGCTCATTAGGGGTGACATTCCTGTTGTTCGGCCTGTTTTGGGCGCTGGGCTATTATTTGTGGCCGACAGAGGGGTTCACCGGGTGGACTTGGCTGGATGAGGGGATTGATTATCTGGCCGGTGCGGCGGGCATATTGCTGACCGGTTTTTTGCTGCTGCCTGTTGCAGGGCTGTTTATCGGCATCTTTATTGACGAGATTTCCGGCGCGGTTGAGGGGCGTTATTACGCCCATGACCCTGCGGGGCGTGATCAACCCATCAGGGAGGCAATTGTCATGGGCGCAAAATTTGCGCTGGTGCTGCTGATCGTCAATCTGCTTTTGCTGCCGTTCTATTTCTTCCTGCCGCTTGTTCCCTGGTTGGCAAATGCCTATTTGATTGGCCGGGAATATTTCGAAATGGTTGCTGTCCGGCATCATTCCTTTGAAGAAACAACACGTTTGCGCCACCAATATCGCTGGCAGGTCTATTTTGCGGGTATTGTGATTGCTGGATTGCTGATGATTCCGATCCTAAATTTTGCGGTGCCCTTGGTGGGGGCTGCATTTATGGTACATTGGTACAAACATTTAACGGGGTCGGTTCCGCAGGATGCAAAACAAACTGCTGTATAAAGCACTGATTGGCAGTGTCTGCCTGATGATCGGATCAGGTTGCAGTTTCGATGTTGCGCCTGAAAAGACGCGCCCGACCACCTCGTCCCAACAGGCCCGGCCTGCCGCCAATGTCCCCGCACCTGCCCCCGCACCGGTGGAGGCGCAGCGTTTCTTGGCTGAGGTGCTGATCGGTGCCAGCATGAATGCGCTGCAATCAAGCTTGGGACAGCCTGACATCATCTTTGCCGAACAAAATGCCCGTTTCCTGCGCTATGACGCGCCCGGTTGTGCGGTTCATATTCTGATGAAGGAAGGCCGCGTGATAGAGGTAACGCCGCGCAAGCGTAATGGCCGTCCGCTTGGCACCAAGGCGGCTGACAATTGTTTTCATGAAATGGTTGTGGCCCGCCGTGCAGCCGCTGATGATGAAGACTAGCTGTTTATCAGCTTGCCTTTGAACAGGCATTGATCGACCACGACGCATTTATCGCATTCAGGTTTGCGGGCCTTACAAACATAACGGCCATGCAGGATCAACCAATGATGCGCGTGACGCATAAATTCGTCCGGCACTTTTTTCAGCAGTTTCTTTTCAACCGCCAATGGGGTTGATCCGGGGGCAAGGCCCGTCCGGTTTGACACGCGGAATAAATGTGTATCAACCGCGATAGTTGAATGACCGAATGCAATGTTCAAAACAACATTGGCGGTCTTGCGCCCCACACCGGGCAGCTTTTCAAGGTCGTCACGGTTTTCGGGAACTTGTGACCCAAATTCATCCACCAGCAATTGCGCTGCCTTCATCACATTTTTGGCCTTGGTCTTGTACAGCCCGATGCTTTTGATGTGGTCGATCAGCTTGGCTTCACCCAGTTTCAACATGTCTTCGGGTGTTTTGACGATTTTGAACAGGTCCTTTGTGGCCTTGTTCACACCAATGTCGGTGGCCTGCGCCTACAGCGCCACGGCAACGACCAGCGTATAGGGATTGGTGTAATTCAACTCCCCTTGCGGTTCGGGGTCGGCATCACGCAGATTGGAAAAAAAGGCGTGAATATTGGCCTTGGTCATTTGCGGCATGGGTCGTTCCGTTCCTAGTCGAGCGCCTTGCCATCAATCACGCCAATGGTCAGGGCCGCAAGATCGATGTCGTCAACACAGGCAAGATTAAGGCCATAACTATTTGGATCGCCGCGCCGTTGGTGATGGGTATACACCCCACAGGTGGCGCAGAAATAGTGTTTGGCAATTTGTTTGTTCCATTGATAGCAGCTTAGCGCATCGTGCCCCTTCACCAACGTAAAGTAATCAAGCGGCACAATCGCGGTGATTTGTTGTTTGCGGCGACACAGCGAACAGTTGCACAAATAGGCACTGGCCGGGTCCCAATTGGCGGGCATCACGGCCTGCCATGTGACCGCACCGCAATGGCATGTGCCTGTTAAAGTTTGCTTCGTCATGTGCCCTTGCCTCTGCATCAATGATTTGCTTCTATCACAAAATGGCACAGGCAAGACCGTTTTTTGAATGTGAGTTGCGCCCCAACCCGGTTTTGGGGCCGCAAGGGATGCGTGCCGTGTTCATTGTGGCGGTTGGTTTCAGCCTATTTATTTCAGTTGGGTTTTTTGCCGTTGGCGCATGGCCGGTATTGGGGTTTTTCGGCCTTGATATTCTGGGGCTTTATTGGGCCTTTCATATTGTGCGCAAGCGGGCCGAACGGCGCGAATGGCTGCGCCTTGATCGGCAGGCGCTGACCCTGCATCGCCAATCCCGCGCGCAGGACGAGTGGCAGGAAATTGCCCGGTTGGAGCCGACATGGGCACGGGTGGAATGCCGCGTTGCCCCCACAATCGGTAGTGCGGGTGGTGAGGTAACGGTCGCCCATTTGTTGCTGTGCAGTCATGGGCAGGCGGTGGAATGCGGGGCGTTTTTGCCGGTGCCGGAAAAACGCAAGATCGCAGATGACCTGACCCGCGCCTTGCGTGATCGCGCCGCGCAACCATTGTTCAACCCGTATTAGGCATCGCAAGATTCGGGTGGCGGTTGGGCAGCTGACCTGACAGTCTTAGCAAAATTTGATAAGGCTGATCTGATGACTGCACAATTACATGACCTTGATTACACCCGTATGGGGGATGCGATTGACTTCCTGCTTGAAGCGCGGGAGGCACGCCCCTCGTTACAGGATGTGGCGGCCCATGTGGGGTTAAGCCCGTCGCATTTCCAGCGTCTGTTCACGCGCTGGGTCGGGGTTAGCCCCAAAAAATTTCAGGGCCGCTTGGCGCTTGACGTGGCAGAGGCCGCATTGGTTCACGGGGCCGATGTGCTTGATGCCAGTTTTGCGGCTGGCCTGTCCGGTCCCAGCCGGTTGCATGATCTGTTTATTGTGCATGAGGCCGTCACCCCCGGCACCGTGGCCAAGCGTGGGATGGGGTTGACCATTCATTATGGCGTTGCTTCAAGCCCCTTTGGTCCCGCCTTTGTCGCCGTAACAGACAAGGGTATTTGTGGTATGAGCTTCATTGACCCCGAGCTGACAGCCGCCGACATCCCTACAGGGCGCGGCCAAGGCAGCGGTATGGGTGATTTGGACAAGCAGGTTTTGCTGTTGCAAAAGCGTTTCCCCAAGGCTGACCTGCTGCATGATGATGATGCGATCGCCGCGCTGGCGGCACAGGCATTTGCGCCCCTTGATGGGCGTGATGCGCCGTTGCCGCTTTATCTGGAAGGGACAAACTTTCAAATTCAGGTGTGGAAGGCATTGCTTGAAATCCCGGAAGGCGGCACCTCAACCTATGGGACGATTGCTGCACAAGTGTGCGAAAAGAATGCCGCCCGCGCTGTTGCCAATGCGGTCAGTCGTAATCCCATTGGCTTTTTAGTCCCCTGCCATCGCGTGTTGCGTGAAACCGGGGCATTGGGCGGGTATTATTATGGGTTGGAGCGGAAGCGCGCCATGCTGGTTTGGGAAAAGGCACGCGCAGTTTCAGCCTGATGCTGGCGCATAGGCCGACGTTGGTGCAGGCTTTTAGCCTGTCAGTGCCTATTCCACCGTAGCGCCGACCGCGGCCATGCGTTCCTCTGTTGCAGAAGGTTTTTCGTAAGGCAGCCGTTCCATATCCTGTGCGGCAAGTTCTGGGTCAACTGATGGAACCGCCTGGCGCTTGATCAAATACAGGAAACTTGCGGCGGAAAAATCATCTTGCCGTTCGACAATGCCAAAGGCGCGGACGCCGGGCATTTGTTCAATCCACCCCTGCCCCGCAATGTCGTGCTGGTCGTTCACCTGATCCATAATCTGGTCCATCCCTTCGGGCACAAACACCGCCCCGATTTGTTGCACCGTGGCGCGGCAGCTTTTGTCAAACATGATGGGGTCGGGGCCATGCCATCTGTACAGGCTGGCGAAATCAGGATTGGGTGAGTTGCTTTCAGGGTCTGCGATTTCGTGGGGCACGCCTGACAGCGGGGCCTGATGGGCACCCATGCCCCAGGCAGTGCCGGCGTAATCTTCCAGGCCCGTGCCACAAATGGTGGGGTGGTCTGTGTCATTATCGAGGTAGAATTTAAACTCCCCCTCGCCATACCAGCTGAACAGGTGTTGCGCGTTCAGATCGTTCAACACGCGAATGCCAACCACGGCACCGAAAAAACGGCCCGGCCCTTCAACCCCGTCAACAAGGGTGAAGTCCTGCTTCATGGTGGTGGGGTTTTCACGGTTAAAGATGACATGCAGCAGGCCGCAATCTTCGTCCTGCGGGCCCATCAGTAAATCAATCTGGTAGTAAAGCGGGAAGATACGCTTGGTGTGATTGGTCAGCTTGATGGTCATCGCGCCGTGGAATGGCATGGGGATGGTGCTGTTAAACCCGCGCCCTTCCTGAATGGCTGTGTAGGCCGTGTTCAGCGGCACAGGCCGCCCCAAACTGGCCCCGAAAAAATCGGGCAAGGGGCATGAGATGGATGGTTCCGTATCCCCATCATACCAAGCCTCTAAGATAAGGGAGCGCATAATTTCAGGCGGCATGGGGGGCACGGTTAGCCAAAAATGTGTGACCCGCCCCGGCCCCGTCATATCCATCAAGGTAACGCATTCGCCGGGCAACATCATCTTGTTGGGGTCGCCCTTGCGCCCGCCGAATGTTTGTCCGCCCTTGCCCGGTGCCCCGGTCGGGTTTTCAAAACTGACGGCGCGCGATTTGTACCCGATCGGTATGCGCGATGGATCATCTGTAAACATGTTTTTCCCCCAAAACCTGAATGTCACCCGGCATGAGTGGTCCGGCGACCAAGCGGCGCTGGACCGGAACCACATGTCGGGTCAGTTCATTTACAAGGCCAGAACGTCCAGCATATCAAACCGTCCCGGCCCCTTGCCCTGTCCCCACTTGATCGCGGTAACAGCGCCGCGTGCAAATATGGTGCGGTCTTCGGCCCGGTGGGTCAGTTCCACCCGTTCATTATCCGTTGCGAAAATAACCGTGTGTTCCCCGACGACAGAGCCGCCGCGTAATGTGGCAAAGCCAATATCACCCTGACGGCGCGCACCTGTTTGCCCGTCACGTACCGCGTCGCGTACCTCGGACAATTTCACACCGCGTCCGTTGGCGGCAGCCTGCCCCAACATTTTTGCGGTGCCTGAGGGGGCATCGACCTTGTGCCTGTGATGCATTTCCAGAACTTCGATATCCCAGCGGTCGTCCAACAACCCGGCAACTTTTTCGGTCAACGCGGTCAATAGATTGACCCCGACACTCATATTCCCGGCCTGAATGATCGTGGCGTGGCGGGCCGCAGCATCAAGCCGGGTATTGTCATCGTCACTAAACCCGGTTGTGCCGATCACATGTACGATGCGGGCCTGCGCACATAAATCAGCATGGGCGATTGTGGCGGCGGGTGCCGTAAAATCGATCAGCCCTTGCGCGCCCGCAATCAGGGGCAAGGGGTCATCGGTCACCGCAACACCCAATGGGTCAAGCCCGGCAAGCGTGCCTGCATCAGTGCCGATATGGGGGCTGTGCGGGGCTTCGGTTGCGCCGATTACGGCCATGCCCGGTTCATCCGTGACAGCACGGATCAACGCCCGGCCCATGCGGCCCGACGCCCCTGCAATCACAATGCCTAAAGTTTGGTTCGACATGATTTATTCCTAACAATTGCTTGGATGCATATAAGGCCATTCAGCCATAAATGAAAAGGCCCCGCATTTGCAGCAGGGCCTTTGCAGTTACACATTGTGTCGAAGCGGTCAGGCAGCGTCAGTGGCGGCCTTGTTGTAATCTTCGACATAATGGTAATTCTGCTCATCCCACGGATGGAAGCTGGGTTTGAAATAGGGCAGCACCCGCAACATCATGCGCGGGAAAAACGCTGGCCGTGCCCAAAACCATTTCAGGGCCTTGCCCCAGTCTTTCCAATTATACAGGTCGCCCTTGTCGCGCAGCATGGTGATGGTGCCCAGCACCATACCCAGCGGGAAGAAAAACGCGGTCAACGCCATTGCAGAACACCGGATGAAATAACCACGGGCACCGGGATAGGCAGTTTTGAACACATCAAACGCCACGGCCTTATGTTCGGTTTCTTCAATCGCGTGCCAACGCCACAGCTTGGCCATGTCTGGATTGGCATCGCCCATGAACCGTTCATCAGACAGCAACATGTCAGCCAGAATGGCCGTAAAATGTTCGGCGGCGCAGGTGTCTGCCAATGCCGATGTGCGGCCCAGTTTTTGTTCAACAAAATCCAGCCATCTCTTGTTCATGGCCAGAATACCGCGTGCACGGCCAAACCCCTGATCAAGCAATTGGTCATTATAGACGTCATGTTCACGCGAATGGATCGATTCCTGTGTCATGAAACCTTTGACATGCTTGCGCAGTTCAGGGTCGCTCACATCTTTGGCATGGGCGCGCACGGCATTGACGAAAAAGGCTTCGCCATCGGGAAAGCTTAACGACAGGCCGTTAAAGAAAGCTGACAGTACCGTATTGCCCGAATGCCAGTCGCGCATATCGACATCCTTGACGGCATCGAAATGGACGTTGCGGGGTGTGATCGCTGCAGGACCGCCGGGGTGCCCACCCTTACCCTTTTCGAATTGGCCCTTTTCGAACTGGCCCTTCTCGAATTGGTCCTTTTCAAAGGTAGCGGATTCTGCAGTTGTTTGTGCGTCTGACATGACCATCGCCCTTGTTTGATTTGTTATTGACGGCCTTTCTGCGCGGCCCTTCTAACTGAATGTAATGTCAGTAACGATCAAATGCAAGAAATGCATACGGAATTTGGCGCAGTTATGCCGGACCTGCCCCTAAATCAGTCCGTCAGATCTTCCCAGAAATCCTTCACCCGGCTGAAAAAGCCGCTGCTTTCGGGGCTGGTATCGGCGCTGTCGCCGGCCTCTTCAAACTGCTTCAGCAGGTCAATTTGCTGACTGTTGAGGTTGACGGGCGTTTCAACCGCGACGCGGACATACATGTCGCCATGCTGACGACCGCGCAAGGTTGGCATCCCCTTGCCGCGCAGGCGGAACTGGCGGCCATGCTGGGTCCCTTCAGGGATGGTGATACGGGCGCGCTTGCCGCCCAGTGTCGGCACTTCGATCTGACCGCCCAAGGCGGCGGTGGTCATGCTGATCGGCACACGGCATTGCACATGTGCACCTTCGCGTTCAAAGATCGGGTGGGGCGTGATGTGAATAAACAGATACAGGTCCCCGGCCCGGCCGCCGCGCATCCCTGCTTCGCCATTGCCCGACAGGCGCAGGCGGGTGCCATCATCAACCCCGGCAGGAATATCAACATTAAGGGACCGGTTCTTGCGGACCCGGCCCTGCCCATGACAGGCATCGCAGGGGTCTTTGATAATTTGGCCCATGCCCTGACAGGTGGGGCAGGCCCGCTCAACAGCGAACAGACCCTGCTGCGCCCGAACCCGGCCACGGCCATGACAGGTGCCACAGGTTGACGGTTGCGCACCATCCTTGGCCCCGGTGCCGCTGCACGGCTCGCACGAGGTCATGGAGGGGACGTTCAAATCTGTTGAGGTGCCTGAGAATGCTTCTTCAAGGGAAATCTCAAGATCCATGCGCAGATCGGCACCGGCCTGTGCCCGGTCACGACCACCGCCGCCACCGCCACCACGGCGACCGCCCATGAATTCCCCGAATATGTCTTCGAATACATCTGAAAAGCCGCCAAAGCCCTGCCCACCAAAGCCTTGGCCCTGATTATAGCCGCCAGTACCGTCAAACGCGGCGTGACCGAACTGGTCATATTGGCGGCGCTTTTCGCTGTCTTTCAGAATGTCATAGGCTTCGTTCGCTTCTTTGAACTTGGCCTCTGCTTCAGCATCATCGGGATTGCGGTCAGGATGAAATTTCATCGCCAACTTACGATAGGCAGTTTTCAGCGCCGCTTCATCAGCACTGCGATCAACGCCCAAAATCTCGTAATAATCGCGCTTCGACATAATATGATGCTTCCAGTGTTGGAAATTGCCCCCGCGTTTTATCGCGAGGGCAAAATCTGATTACGACTTAGGCGTCGTCTTTTTTGGGTTCGTCTTCATCGTCTTTGACTTCTTCAAAGTCGATGTCCACGGCATCATCATCACCGGACGCTTCGGTGCCGCCATTGCCATCGGCACCCATGCCGGCAGCAGCTTCAGCTTCAGCCTGGCTGGCCTGATAGACAGCCTCGCCCAACTTCATGGAGCTGTTGGCAAGTGCGCCCATCTTTTCTTGCAGGGCTTCGGCAGTGGTGTCTTCGGCTGCCATCGCGTCTTTGAGTGCAACAAGGTCGCCTTCGATGGCGGTCTTGTCTTCTTCGCTGACTTTATCGCCATGCTCTTCCAGCATCTTTTCGGTTGAGTGGACCAGCGCTTCGGCCTGATTGCGTGCCTCAACCCCTTCGCGGCGGGCCTTGTCAGCCTCAGCATTGGCTTCGGCGTCCTTGACCATTTGTTCGATGTCGTCATCGGACAGACCGCCTGATGCCTGAATGCGGATCTGCTGTTCCTTGCCAGTGCCCTGATCTTTCGCTGACACATGGACAAGGCCGTTGGCGTCAATGTCGAAGGTCACTTCGATCTGCGGCACACCGCGCGGTGCGGGCGGCAGACCAACAAGGTCAAACTGACCAAGCAGCTTATTGTCAGCGGCCATCTCACGTTCGCCCTGGAAGACACGGATCGTCACGGCGGACTGATTGTCTTCGGCGGTTGAGAATGTCTGGCTTTTCTTGGTCGGGATTGTTGTGTTGCGTTCGATCAAACGGGTGAACACACCGCCAAGGGTTTCAATGCCCAGTGACAGGGGCGTCACGTCCAGCAGCAACACGTCTTTCACGTCGCCCTGCAACACACCGGCCTGAATGGCCGCGCCCATGGCAACCACTTCATCAGGGTTCACACCCTTATGGGGTTCCTTGCCAAAGAAGTTCTTCACGGTTTCGATAACCTTGGGCATACGGGTCATGCCGCCGACCAAAACCACTTCGTCGATTTCAGCAGCTGACAGACCGGCATCCTTCAAGGCAGCCTTGCAAGGTTCAACCGTGCGGGCGATCAGATCATCAACCAAGGTTTCGAACTTGGCGCGCGTCAGCTTCAGGGCCAAATGTTTGGGGCCTGAGGCATCGGCGGTGATGTAAGGCAGGTTTACTTCGGTCTGGGCAGAGGAGCTAAGCTCAATCTTTGCCTTTTCCGCAGCTTCCTTCAAACGCTGCAGCGCCAGCTTGTCGCCGCGCAGGTCCATGCCGCTTTCTTTTTTGAATTCATCGGCAAAGTAATCAACCAGACGCATGTCAAAGTCTTCACCACCCAGGAATGTATCACCATTGGTGGACTTCACTTCGAACACACCGTCACCGATTTCAAGGACGGACACGTCGAACGTACCACCACCAAGGTCATAAACCGCGATGGTCTTTGCACCTTCTGCCTTGTCGAGGCCATAGGCCAATGACGCGGCGGTCGGCTCGTTAATAATGCGCAGCACTTCAAGGCCGGCAATCTTGCCTGCGTCCTTGGTGGCCTGACGCTGGGCGTCGTTGAAATAGGCAGGAACAGTAATGACAGCCTGTGTCACTTCTTCGCCCAAATAGCTTTCGGCGGTTTCTTTCATCTTCTGCAAGGTGAAGGCAGAAACTTGGCTGGGGGAGTATTTTTCGCCCCGTGCTTCAACCCAGGCGTCGCCATTATCTGCCTTGGCAATGGCATAGGGCACCATCTTGGCATCCTTGGCAACGGCGGGGTCATCAAACACACGGCCAATCAAACGTTTGATGGCGAACAATGTGTTTTCCGGGTTGGTAACGGCCTGACGCTTCGCGGGCTGGCCCACCATGCGTTCGCCGTCTTCTGTGAAGGCCACGATGGACGGGGTGGTCCGGGCGCCTTCTGAATTTTCGATTACCTTGGCGGTGGACCCATCCATAACGGCCACACAGCTGTTTGTTGTACCAAGGTCAATACCAATCGCTTTACCCATAATATTTCTCCTTTTTGGCGGCGTGGCTTTGGCGAGCCTTTGCAGCACTCGTCCTGTGCCCGCCCCTGAAAATTGTTGCCGTCCCGGTGAAACGGGTTGGCAGGGCTTTATTGACCCTTTTTAGATAGGGTCTCAATTCGTCGAATCAATGAGGGGAAGGCAATGTTTTTGGTCACATCCCCGGTCAACCGGAAATAGATTGCAGCCTGCCGCCCCCGTGTCATGGGGGCTTATATAGGGGGCACAAACGCCCGCTTCAATGGCGAAGGGCAAAAGAATCCGGCGATTCAGCCGCGACATTCGATCCCGACAAAAATCAGCCCTCAGGCGCGTCAGGCTGCGCCGTTGCTGTTTCGTCCTCGTCAGTAGCGGTTTGCGCCTCCTCAAAGGCGGGGCCGCCACGGGCGACACCGACCTGTGCGGGGCGCAACAGGCGATCACCGATCATCCAGCCATCGGTCACCACCTGAAAGACGGAGCCATTGGGCTTTGACGGATCGGGCGCTTCAAACATGGCATTGTGCAGATTGGGGTCGAATTTCTTGCCCATTGCATCAATGCGGGTCAGCTTGTGTTTTTCAAAGGTGCTGACCAATTCGCGCTGGGTCATTTCAATGCCTTCGATCACGCCTTTGGTGACGTCATCGGCAGCTTCGCGGGCATCGGCGGACACATGCAGCAAGGCGCGGTCAAGATTGTCAGCCACGGTCAGGACATCGCGGGCAAATTTGGTGATGGCGAATTTTTCCGCATCGACCTTGTCGCGCATGGCGCGGCGGCGGGTGTTTTCCATTTCCGCGACAAGACGCAGATTCTGGTCCTTCATATCCGCGATGTCGCCCAGCAGTTCTTCCTTTTCCTTCAAAAGCGCGTCAATCGCATCTTCGATGGTCGGTTCTGCATTGGCGGGATTGTCATCCGGCGCATTTTCGGGCGCAGCCGTCTGTGCCGCTGCGTCGTCCGTTAGGTCTTCAGATTGGGGCTTGTCCTGATTTTGCTCAGTCATGGCTGGGTCCAGTCGGCTTTGATGAAATGTCGTGAGGGGGATATAGGGGTTTTCACAGCCATTGCAAGCGGGGCGCGGGGTCGCGGGGCTATTTCAGCAGCCGTGATATCACCTGCGCCGTATAATCCACCATCGGGATAATCCGGCCATAATTGATGCGGGTCGGTCCGATCACACCAATCATCCCGATGATGCGGTCCTGCGCATCCTTATAGGGGGAGACGATGACCGAGGAACCTGAAAGCGAAAAAAGCGGGTTTTCAGCGCCGATAAACATGCGCACCCCATCCCCATCGCGGGCAGATTGCAGCAATTCCAGCATTCCCGACTTGGTTTCAAGATCGGCAAATAGTTGACGCACACGCTCCAAATCCTCGGTCGCGGTGACATTATCAAGCAAATTGGCGTGGCCGCGCACAATCAACAAGCCATCAGGTGTGTTGCCTTTACGGGCACCGTCATCAACCCAGTCTGCCAAGCCATCCTCAACCACCTTGGCGGCCAAGCGGTCCAGTTCGGCCTTTGCGCGCGCCAGTTCATCCGCCAAACGGCTGGAAATTGTGCCCATTGATTGCCCGGCAATCCGTGCGTTCAAAAAGTTGCTGGCCTGTTGCAGGGCGCTGGGGGGCAGATCAAGCGGGATTTGGATGACTTTGTTTTCTACCCGGCCTGATTGGGTGACGATAACGGCAAGCGCCTGCCCCGGCCCCAGATGAACAAATTCAATCTGTTTCAACGCCTCGTCATGCAAATGGGCATCATCGGGGGCCACCGCGACAATCCCGGCGCATTGACTTAACCCCGACAGAGCCTGTGTGGTTTCGCGCAGCATGTCTTCGGTGCTTTTGGCCTGTTCGGCCCCGGCCAACTGAGCGTCGATCTTGACCCGCTCATCCGTGGACAGGTCACCGATTTGCAGTAATCCGTCGACAAACAGGCGCAATCCTTCATGAGTGGGGATGCGGCCTGCGCTTTTGTGGGGGGCGTATAGCAGCCCGGCATGTTCAAGATCAGCCATCACATTGCGGATGGATGCGGGACTTAACCCCATGCCGTCCAACCGGCTAAGGGTTCGGCTGCCGATGGGGGCACCGGTATCAAGATAGGCTTCGACAATTTGCTGAAAAATATCCTGATTACGCCGGCCCATATCCACCAGCATACTATTGCCTGACCCCAGCTGATCTTTCCGCGCGCTCATGCCCAATTAGTTAGGGCTTTAGACGTGTTGAGGCAAGGGGGGACCCGTGATAAGCAAGCGTTAAGATAATTTTGCCTTTTATGGAGTTTCCCCCCAATGCGTGCAGATAACCGGGCTAATGACGCCCTGCGTCCGATTTCAATCGAAATGAATGTGAACCGCTATGCCGAAGGGTCTTGCTTGATCAAGGCGGGGAATACCCATGTGCTATGCACCGCATCCCTTGAAGAACGCGTGCCGCCGTGGATGCGCGGGTCCAACGAAGGCTGGGTGACGGCTGAATATGCCATGCTGCCGCGTGCAACCCATGATCGTGGCCGCCGTGAGCGTAAGGGTGCGTCTGGCCGGACGCAGGAAATTCAACGCTTGATTGGCCGTTCTTTGCGCGCGGTTGTGGATATGAAGGGGCTGGGCGAACGCCAGATCAGCCTTGATTGTGATGTGTTGCAGGCCGATGGCGGCACACGCACAGCATCCATCACCGGGGCCTATGTTGCCCTGTATGATTGCCTGCGCTTTATGAAAGAACAGGGCATGATCGACACGATCCCGCTGAAAACCGAAGTTGCGGCGATTTCGGTCGGGTTGCATCAGGGTGAAGCCAAGCTCGACCTTGATTACAGCGAAGATTCCAGCGCCGAAGCGGATGCCAATTTTGTGCTGACCGGCAATGGCGGCATTGTTGAAATTCAGGGCACTGCCGAACAGGACCCGTTCAGCGAAGAACAGTTCGGCGATCTGTTGCGTTACGCCAAAAAGGGCGTGGCCGAATTGGTTGCCATTCAACGCCAAGTGCTGGGGCTGTCATAGATGACCCGCAAACTGACCCCGCAATTGTCCGAAGGGGCCGAGCTGGTTGTCGCGTCGCATAATCCGGGCAAGGTGCGGGAGATCAATGACCTGATCAAACCGTTCGGCTTTGCCGCCATCAGCGTTGGTGAGTTGGGCCTGCCTGAACCTGTTGAAGATGGCGACACGTTTGGGGCCAATGCAGAGATTAAGGCACTGGCGGCGGCAACGGCATCGGGCAAGCCTGCCTTGGCCGATGACAGTGGGCTGTGCGTTTCTGCGCTTGATGATGCGCCGGGCATTTATTCGGCCCGTTGGGCAGGCGACGCCAAGGACTTCACCATTGCGATGGACAAGGTGGAAACCGCGCTGAAAGACACGGTAATCAGGGGCGAGGTGAATGACGCTGCGCATTTTATGTGCGCGCTTTGTTTGGCCTGGCCTGACGGTCATACCGAAACATTTGAAGGCCGCGTTGATGGCCGCCTGACCTTTCCGCCACGTGGTGATCAGGGCTTTGGCTATGACCCGATCTTTATCGCCGATGGGGAAAGCATCACCTTTGGCGAGATGGACCCCGACAAAAAACATGGGATGAGCCATCGGGCACGCGCCTTTGCCAAGCTGGTCAAGGCAGTGTTTGAAGCGTGAGCGCGCCGGGGGCAGATCTTTTTGGCCTTTATGTGCATTGGCCATTTTGCCTGAAGAAATGCCCCTATTGTGATTTCAACTCCCATGTGCGCGCGGCGGTGGACCATGATGTGTGGGCCGCTGCACTGGTGCAGGAATTGGCACATCTTGCTGCGCGTACGGATCGGGGGCCGCTCACCTCAATCTTTTTTGGTGGCGGCACGCCCAGCCTGATGGACCCCAAAACCGTAGGGGCTGTTATTGACCGCGCGCAAAGTCTGTTCACATTCGCAGACGACATCGAAATTACGCTGGAGGCAAATCCCACCAGCGCCGATCAGGCCCGCTTTACCGGGTATCGGGCAGCGGGGGTTAATCGCGTGTCATTGGGTGTGCAAAGCCTGCGGGATGAGGCATTGCAGTTTTTGGGCCGTCAGCATTCTGTGGCCGAGGCGATGGCCGCGCTCACCATGGCGCAATCAACATTCGATCGTGTGTCGTTTGATTTGATTTATGCCCGGCCCGACCAAACGGTGGGTGAGTGGCAGGCGGAACTGGCCGAAGGGGTGGCGCTCGGTACTGATCATATGTCGGTCTATCAACTAACGATTGAGCCTGAGACAGAGTTCGGCAAACTTTATCAGATGGGCCGCCTCACACCGCTGGATGATGACCCGGCAGCGGACCTGTATGAGGTCACGCAGGGGATGATGGATGATGCGGGCATGGCTGCCTATGAAACATCCAATCATGCGCGCGGCGTGCAAAACCGGGCGCGGCACAATCTAACCTATTGGCAGGCTGCGCCCTATCTGGGTGTTGGGCCCGGCGCGCATGGCCGGGTGCTGGTGAACGGACAAAAGCACGCCACCATTGCGGCCCGCACCCCCGAAGACTGGTTGCGCCGCGTGACGGACCAAGGCCACGGTTTTATCGATTGGCAATCACTAACCGAACAGGAACAGGCGGAGGAGGCGCTGTTGATGGGTCTGCGCCTGACCGACGGTGTGTTGTTGGATCGGGTGCGCCCGGCGCTTGACCCCGCCGCGCTTGAACGGTTGATCGATGACGGCTTTGTCGAGGTTGATGACACAACCCTAAAAGCAACAAAAAAGGGCCACCCGGTTTTGAATGCGGTGCTGGGGGCACTGGTGGCAGGGTGATCTTTTTGCTTGACATTTGTAGTATTTTATGCATCATTCATGAAACTGTGCCACCAGAAATGATGCGGTGATTGGCAAGACCTTCTGGCCGACCTCAACGGGCAAAGACACACTCACGCGCGCCAACCACGTGCAGGCACGGGAGCAGGCGGCAACCCGCCGCCGCGCCGCACGACATGGTCCCGCGCGCGAGGCGCAAAATGCTGAACGCAGGAGAACAGCGCCAGAAACTGGCACGCTCGGCCCCCAAACCCGTGCTGACCGATTGCAAGCCCGTGTCGATCGGGCGAGCCCGCCGAAAATTAATCGCGAGCCGGGAAAATTCTACATAACAGGACATCGTGTAGGAGGTGCTGGGCCGTATCATACCGCGATTGAGTATACGCCTGACACCGGCGAACCAAGCACATTCAGCGCCGCGCCAGATCTAAACAAAGGAGAAGATTATGAAAATGGCACTTTGGAAAAGAAAGGCATTTTAGGAAATTTGCAAAGCAACATTGGACGTGAGGAAGATAGCCCGGAAATCAACAAAATTCTGGGAACGGTTCAGTTGCCGGAGGGAATAAATGCTGAAGAGTATTTACAAAACTTGAGGCAGGCAGATGAAGCCTATTGTGATTGCGTGGATTATGATTTTTTCCCTGAGTTTGGTGACAGTCACAATTCAAACAGCTATATACGAGGCATACTTGAAGCCACTGGTGCGAAAGCTAATATAGACTGGGACGGCTTTGTAGGCGGGCGGCGACCTGTTCCACCGGAATATTTCAAAAGGCAGAAACAATGAACAAGATATCGATGTTGATTGGGCTTTTACTTCTGCTTTTTATCGGCCTTGCCTTAGGGCGCGTGGTTAGTTTTCCAGACTACTACTATCTTTCGTTCGAGAACGGTGAAGACATAGAGGTTCTGGAACGTCGGATACCAATTGAAAATGGATATTCGATGGTGCCGATACCCTATCAATTTCAACTCAAGCGACCAAATTACACACTATCAATGAAACTTGGATCGCATCGCTATCTGCCTACTGTTTTAATCGATGCAGTTGGAGTGGATGGGCGACGGCTTGTTGTGGAGGGGAAAGATAATAGTCGATGTACCGATTTCACCTTACTCACCTACAACAAATTATTGGAATTTAAGTGGTCTTGGCCAAGAAGTAGCAGACATATAGAATGTAATGCTCAAAAAACCTCCGATCTTAGGGGCACAATGGAACTAACACTGCGCGATGAAAACGGTGCTGTTTATGAAGAATCGCTGCAATTCAGTTTGAAGAGGAATGGCAATTTTGTCTCGATAGATACGCTGTGATGTAACTTCCTAAGCCAACACGTCTGTCATTGTCTGGGGTCTGGTGGAAAAGGCGTAAGCCACAATTCTGTCCCGTTTAGATTGCATCTCTTGAAGAAAAAAATTGGGAATTCCAATCCAGATGATCAAAAAAATCTTCAAGATGGTTCTGTTGCTGGACCTGATTGCGGTCATAAGCTGCGGCTTGATCTATGTGTCACCCAGCATGCAACGCTGTCATGAAGCTCCGTTGGCAATGGGACTTCACGTAACGTGGTTTGGTCCAACCTTGCAGTTCAATCATGGTTTTCATGAGATCATCAGTAATGTTGATGGCGACGAGCCTTGGGAGGATTCTTGGGTTAAAGGTACGGTTCAATACAAATCAATCACCGCCTACGGCATAACCGATTATCAGGATGGGGTGTTCTTCAAGGCGCTTGATTGGAATGGTCGGGAAAGGACGTTTTTGCTTCAGGACTATCCATATGAAGACGACACAGGTTATGGGATGGAGATTGTAGAACAAACCGGTTCTGTGCCCGTTGATGTATGGGCAAAAGTTGACAAGCGCACCTGCCTGATCGGCATTTTTCCTGCTGTGCCAATTCTGGTCGCCGGTATCACCCTTATGCTTCTGATGATCCTGACCCTTTGGTTTATCGGCACAATACCCAGCCGCATCCGTCGTCGGTTAAAGTGATGTGAAATTTCCTTCCGTTTAGATTGTATCTCTTGAAGAAAAAAATTGGGAATTCCAATCCAGATGATCAAAAAAATCTTCAAGATGGTTCTGTTGCTGGACCTGAT
>SPJK01055353.1_pt1 | contig 32301 bp, 22 predicted proteins | sample 3741771 | NCBI WGS metagenome assembly SPJK01 (sample SAMN10925997, study PRJNA522277) | cold seep metagenome | isolation source: Elba SIP-enriched marine methane seep metagenome, extraction at timepoint T2 | place: Italy: coast of Elba, Mediterranean Sea
AAGGCGCAAAGAACTCGCCAAGCTCGCAATGCTTTTTCTTCTTTCTCTTCCACCACTCCTCCTAAACTTATCCCCCTCCTTTTCAAAGTCCCTGATCCCGACATTTATCGTGGGGATCAGGGGTTAGGGGTGGGTTCTTCTCGCGGCGGGCGCAACGATAACGCAGCGACTCGCAGCAGTTTTCTTTCGCTTCACTCCCGCTAAACTCGCTCCCCTCCTTTTTGAAGGGAGGGGTTGGGGGTGGGTTTATCTTCTCGCGGCGCTTCTCTTTTCCACGCCAAGGCGCAAAGAACTCGCCAAGCTCGCAATGCTTTTTCTTCTTTCTCTTCCACCACTCCTCCTAAACTTATCCCCCTCCTTTTCAAAGTCCCTGATCCCGACATTTATCGTGGGGATCAGGGGTTAGGGGTGGGTTCTTCTCGCGGCGGGCGCAACGATAACGCAGCGACTCGCAGCAGTTTTCTTTCTTAATGTGGGCTGCACTCCCCCTTCAGGGGGCCGGGGGGAAGGGCAGCGTGGGTTAGGTTTTAGGGACTAGGAAACTAAACAAGCACGCCAATGGACTAGACGCGAGTCACCTGACGCTGGACATTGGACCTCGGGCCCCGGACTCGAATAACATCCTCCAGCCGTACTTCCATATTCAACTCATAGCCGAGGGTATCCAGGGCTACGATGAGTCGGTGCTGACCACGTTTTTCTATGAGGGTGCCTTTGAGGCCGGTGAGTTGACCACCAATGACTTCTACCTGATCACCAGGGTGATAAGCAGAAGGGTTCACTTCCAGCTCTTCCAGTTCGCCGACAACACGGCGAAGTAGGTCAATTTCTACCTCTGGAATCGCAATCAGGTTGCGGCTGAATTTGACGAATTGCAGCACATCCTGCGTTTCGAGCACAGGCACGTATTCACCTTTTACGATGCGAACAAAAATGTAGCAATTGATCAATGGAAGTTCGACCTGCTTGACTTTGCGGTCGTAGCGGCGGGTGAGCCGCTGAAGCGGGAGGTAGCATTCAATGCCTTTTTGTTGAAGCTGTTTGACAACTAACTTCTCGCGCTTGTACCGGGTATAAACGGCAAACCAGCGCGCCTCCGTTTCGTGTAAATGATTCTCACAAGCAGATAGGGCTGCTGTCATTGGTTTTGGGAATTCATGGGATTTTCCCACTACAGTACATCGGTTCTTGTACGCTAGCATTGGGATCAATGGTTTGAACAATTCATTACGACACCCTTCCCCTTTTTAGCTTAAATCGGTTTGTTGCTAGCTATTCACGTCAATGGTTACCAACAACCACCTACGCTACCTGCTGAGGGAAAAGTGTGTCTTCGTGTTCAACCTTCTCTAAAGTCCTGTTAGGGCCTCTTCCGCAAAGTTAAATTTTATTTGGGTTTTTCCATAAAGGGCAGGGGCATTAAGAAGAGCTCTTCTCTGCAAGATGGGCTGAGGGTGGGTTTATCTTCTCGCAGCGGGCGCAACGATGACGCAGCGGCTCGCAGCGATTTTCTCTTTTCTTGTCAAGCTTTTCCCTCGCTATACTTGCTCCCCTCCTTTTCAAAGTCCCTGATCCCGACATTTATCGTCGGGAGGAGGGGCTGGGGGTGGGTTTATCTTCTCGCAGCGAACACAGCGACACGCAGCGACTTTCTTTATCTCAACTCTCCTCATTTTCTAAACTAAGTTCCCTTCCATTAAGGGAAGGGCTACGGATGGGCCTACAAGCGCCAATACTCCATACCATTATCAGAGGCCGGGCGCGAATAGATCGCCTTGAGGTCCATGAAGATAGAGTGCTCCGCTAATAGCTCCTTATAATACGAGATCTCAATGGCGCGGTATTCGGTATGTGCCACCGCAATAATAATAGCGTCATAAGGCCCCTGCGGTTCCTCCATTAAGGATAAGCCATACATTTTCTCCACTTCGGCCGGTATAGCGTGCGGGTCCATCACGTCAACCTGTACGGCGTAGTCCTGTAGTTCTTTCACCAAATCTGCCACCCTAGAATTCCGAATGTCCGCCACATTTTCTTTGAAGGTGACACCCATGGTCAGCACCCGGCAATCGCGCAGGCTTTTGCCCTGGTGGATGAGCATTTGTACCAATCGCTTGGCAATAAAGCCCGGCATGGAGTCATTGACCCGACGCCCCGACAGGATCACCTGCGGATCATAACCCAATTGCTTGCTTTTGTGTAATAAGTAATAGGGATCGACACTAACGCAGTGTCCGCCAACGAGGCCCGGTGTAAACCGATGGAAATTCCATTTGGTCGAGGCGGCATCCAGTACCTCTTGCGTATCAATGCCCATGCGATCGAACATGATCGCCAGCTCATTCATAAAGCTGATGTTCAGGTCGCGTTGGGTATTCTCAATCGCCTTAGCCGCTTCCGCTACTTTGATAGAAGTGGCTTTAAACACTCCGGCTTTAATCGTCGTACTGTAAACCTTGGCAATCTCTTCCAAGGCCTCGGCATCACTGCCACTGACCACCTTGGTAACGGCATCCACAGAATGCACCTTATCTCCAGGATTCATCCGTTCTGGCGAGTATCCCAATTTGAATTGGCCCAACTGAAGCCCCGAACCTGCCTCCAGGAATGGTAGACAATCCTCCTCGGTGCAGCCAGGATAAACGGTCGATTCATACACCACATAACCACCTTCTTGCAAGGCTTTACCCACACTTTTAGACGCTTGAAACAGCGCACGCAAATCCGGCACACGATGCTCGTCCACCGGCGTAGGTACCGCGACAATGAAGAACTGAGCAGCCGCTAAATCCGCCTCATCCGTCGTGAAACGGATATCTTTTCCGATAAAGTCAGCCGCCTCCAATTCGAAGGATGGATCCTCCCCACGCTGCATCATTGCCACCCGCTCCTCACTGATGTCAAAACCGATGACCCGAAACCTAGAGGCCATCTGCAAGGCCAGTGGCAAACCCACGTAACCGAGTCCGATTACTGCCATGGTCTTGTCCTTGCGTAGCAATGCTTTGTACATAGGGGTTACTTTTTTTGAAGGGGCAAAGATAGAAAAGTCCGGGGCCTGTAAGTTATTCATTCTTCTCGCAGCGATGCAGCGGACACAACGGCTCGCAGCGGTTTTCTTTTCTTAAGCGGGTCAGCTCTTCCCCTTTAGGGGACTGAGGGGCTGCGTGGCTTCCATCATCCTTTCTATCATATCAACGACTTTCATGCCCTCTAGCGCATTTGTCTTCACTTCCTGGCGATTTCTTAACACATCGACCACATTCTGGATCACGTAGTGATGGTTGGCTGCTGAGCCTTGATAGCCGCCGTAATCATTGGGTGGGGGTGTTTCCTCAAGTACCGGAGGTTCGATTCCTTCAATATGACAATAGCGCAACTCATTCATATACTGCCCGGCCACTTGCAGGCTTCCTTTGCTGCCCGTGATGGTGATGCTGCTTTCAAAATTGCGATCCCAGGTGGCGGTGGAGAAGAGTAGGTTGCCCAAGCCCCCACGTTCCAACTCGAAGCTTACCAGGCCTGAATCGGGGAAGGGCACCAGTTGGCGAAAATTGGTGAGCCTCGTCTGGATATTCTTGATATCGCCAAACAGCCAGTAGAGGATGTCGACGAAGTGCGCAAACTGGGTAAATAACACGCCACCATCCAGGTCGGGGGTCCCGTGCCACGGATGCGGCTGGCCATCCTTGGTGTAGTAGCGCTCGTCGCGGTTCCACAGGCAATTGAGTTGTACCATATGGATATCGCCTAGCGCATCGCTTTCCACCATTTCCTTCAGCCACACCGCTGCCGGTGAGTAGCGATTCTGCATGACGCAAAAGACCTGCTTCCCCACATTTAACGCTCGGTGAATGACTCGCTCACAGTCGGCCCGATGCAGTGCCATCGGCTTTTCGATCACCACGTGATAGCCGGCATCCAAAACGGCCAGGGCCTGCGTTGCATGCAAACCGTTCGGGGTACAGATATGCACGACATCCAGGGCTAGATCAGCAGCGAGCAAAGCTTCTAGTTGGTCGAAATAGGCCAACTCCTCCCCCATCGGCAGTTTGAGCTCAACTCGCGGACGTACATCACAAACCGCTACCAACTCGCAATCGGGATGGCCGTCAATGACCACGGCGTGGCGCCGGCCAATGTGCCCACAACCCACTACCGCACAACGAATAGGGATGTTTTCGTTCATGGCGCGCAAGATAGGTAGGATTTGGGATTTAGGGTTTGGGTTTTAGGGATTAGGTGTTAGGGTTTGGGCTTTAGAAAGCATGAACGTTCCTTAAGATTGAGTGATCACCGTATCTCTCCTTCCAAAACCTAAAACCCAATTCCTACAACCTGACCAAATCACTCCTACTTTCGTATCTTCCCCCGCTTTCCAGGCGCTTTGAAAAGACCTTCATTATGTTCTACTCATTCAAAGGATTTCGGCCCGTTGTACACGAATCAGCTTATGTGCATCCGCAGGCGGCGGTAACGGGCAATGTAACCATCGGTAAAAATGTCTACATCGGTCCAGGTGCAGCTATTCGTGGCGACTGGGGCGGGGTTGTCATCGCAGATGGTTGTAATGTGCAGGAAAACTGTACCATTCATATGTTCCCAGGTGTGACGGTTCAGCTACACGAAGGAGCTCACATTGGGCATGGCGCGATCATTCATGGCGCGACCATCGGCCGCAATTGTATGATCGGGATGAATAGTGTGATCATGGATGAGGTCAACATCGGCGAAGAGTGTATTATCGGGGCGTTGACTTTTATAAAAGCCAACCAACAAATCCCTGCTCGAAGCCTGGTCGTGGGCAATCCAGGTCGTATCGTCCGCGAAGTGAGCGACGACATGATCGCCTGGAAAACCAAAGGTACTCAGCTATACCAACAGCTGCCCGCCGAGTTATACGCCTCGCTGGAAGCCTGCGAGCCCCTACGCGAGCCACCTGCTAACCCGCCCAAACAGGAAGCACTGTATGCTACCTGGAATAAGATCAAAGAGGGCTGAGAAACTCTCGAAATGGATGAATATACCTCTCGCAGCGACCACCGCGGACACAGCGACTCACAACGGTTTTTTTCTCTCGCCAAACCTCCGTCTATTCTAAAATTAGTCCCTTTCCATTGAGGGATAGGCTAGGTATGGGTCCTCTTCTCACAATGCCTCTCGCAAGGAACACTAGCCAGGAATAGCCCCCAACTTCTGCGGATCAGTAATGTAGATACGGCCGTCTTTAATATCGATATAGCCGCTTTGGCGGAAGTCGGTCAGCGTTCGTATGACACTTTCCTTGGCCGTCCCTACCATTTTTGCCAGGTCTTCCCGCAGGATATCGAATTCATCGATGCCTTCTTTATCGCGGATGGCCATCAAGGTGTCGGCAACCCGTTTGCGGATAGAATCGTAGGCAAGCTGCATCAATTGCTCTTCCTTATCAGTCACGTTATCGGCCAGCATCTTAATCAGTTTGGAGGCCACGTCCCGATTGGCGTGCAGCAAGCGATGAAAATCTTCGCGTGGAATCAGTCGCAAGGCACTATCCTGCATGGCGGTAGCCGCAAACTGGTAGGCATTTTCTTCCCCTATCAGTGGGGTGTAGCCGATGAAATCACCCGGCAAGCGATAATCAATGATATATTCCTTGCCGTAATCGTTGGTTTTGAAAAGCTTCACCTTGCCGCTTTCCACAAAGAACAGGTAGCGAGGGTAGTCACCTTCCGAGAAGATCCATTCCTTGCGACCGTATTCACGGCGGCGATGCTCCGCAGAAAGTTTTTTGAGTTCAGCGTATCCTCTAGCCGTATCGATGAAGGCATTCAATCCGGAGGAGGTTCGGTCAAATTGTTGACGGAGTCGTTCTGATTTTGCCAGTCGCTGGTTGATCACCTGGATCAATTCATCTTTATATACCGGCTTCATTAGATAGTCATCGGCCCCGAGGTTCATACCACGCCGTAGATCATCCTTTTCCGTTTTGGCCGTCAGATAAATGAAAGGAACACCGGCAGTAGTTGTCTTCCGGCTCAATATCTGAAGAACGCCGTAGCCATCGAGTTCTGGCATCATCACATCACAAAGGATAAGGTCTGGCGGAGCGGCCAATGCCTTTTCAACGCCAACTTTCCCATCCGGGGCCTCCTCCACTACAAATCCCGACAATTCAAGAATCTCCGCTAAGTTCTCGCGAACTTCCACATTGTCTTCGATAACCAATATTCGTTTCATGTTGGTGGTTTAAGTAGTACGTTTTGGAGAACTATGACAAGTTCTCCGACTTTCTTTCATGTGATTACTCCGCCAGAGCAGGTTCGTTATCTAAGGGTAACAAGATGGTAAAGGTAGAGCCATCTCCCAGTTTGCTGCTGAAATGAATGCTCCCGCCCATCAGTTCCACATAGCGTTTCACAATATGCAAGCCCAAGCCCGTACCTTTCACATTCTCGACATTGTGGGCCCGAAAAAATCGAGTAAACAGGTGTTGCTGATCTTCTTCAGGGATACCTATCCCTTCATCGCGAATTTCGATGCGCAACTGTTGATCATTCTCCACTACCGCCCGACAATGGACGGTCTTGCCTTCATCTGAATATTTGGTCGCATTCGACATGAGATTAATCATACTATTGCGCAAAAACTTCTTGTCGAGCACTACTTCTCGATCGATCCCTTCTGTAATTAGCGACAGTTGCTGGCCTTCCCGCAATAAGGGGGCTACCTCTTCGTGCAAACCATTGCAAAAATCCGCCAGGTTAAAGGGCTCCATCAAGGGCTTCAGCTGCCCTTCCTCCAAACGCGACAGGGACAGGAAGTCATTCAAGACATCGTTCAGGTTATTGACTGCCGACTTAATGCGGTTAAGGTGGCGCAAGCGCTTAGGCTGCTGCTCCCCCTGGTGATACATTTCCACCAGCTCTGCCGAAGACAGAATGGTGCTCAAAGGTGTACGAAATTCGTGCGAAGCCATACTCACAAAGCGGCTTTTCAGCGCATTCAGTTGCTTTTCCTTAGCCAGTGACTGTTGCAGTTCTATTTCGCTTTGCCGCAACTGTTCTTCTGCTTCCTGCCGTTCTCGCACTTCTTCTTCCAACCGACGGTTGGTAGCCAGCAGGCGATTCACGGCATTGGCCAGCCTTTCCGTCCGGTCTGACACTTTTTCTTCGAGCTTCTTGTTCAGCTCAATAATCTTGCGTTCGGCCTCCTTGATATCGGTCAAATCGTGCACAATCCCGGTGTACATTCTTCGGTCACCAATCCGCATTTCACTGACGGCCAGCCGCAAGGGGAAGGTACTTCCATCGGAGCGCAAGCCCTCGACCTCCCTTCCAATGCCGATAATCCGGGCCTCCCCCGTTCGATGATAGCGCTCCATATACCCATCGTGTTCTTTCCGGTAAGGACTGGGCATGAGCACCGATACATTCTGGCCAATCACATCCTCCGGCACGATACCAAACAACGTAGCTGCTGCGGGATTGATCGTTTCGATGACCCCACGCTCATCAATGGTAATAATACCATCAATGACGGTCTCGATAACAGCCGCCAGGCGTTCTGCTGTTGCTTGTAATGGTTCGCGTTCGCGATTCTTCATGCCGTGTTCCGATGAGTTTCTGTAAGCAAGGTAGAGAATCCAACACTGCTTGCCAAATGACCAAAATCAAGAGAGGTGGTGACGAAAATCACCAATAGGGTTACTCCTTCCACTGAACTTGTGCCCAGAACTTATTCACGAAAATGACACTGCTTTATGAACATTTTATCCCCTGTTTCCAGCATTATGACCAAGGACCTTATCACCGTATCTCAGGACGATAGCCTGGAGACGGTTCGTGACGTCTTTTCTCAAAACAATATCCACCATATCCCTGTGGTGCGCTTCACAGAGATCGTAGGGATTCTGAGTATGACTGATTTCCAGCACTTTATGCATGGTTTCGCGCAGAATGACACCGACCGGCTAACCGAAGAAGTACGGCTACGCGCTTGGAAAGTGAGCGATATCATGACAAAGGGGCTGGCTAAGTTAGACATAAGCGACCCGATCCGGACAGCCCTGGAGGTTTTTAAAACCAATAGAATTCACGCGCTACCCGTTACGGAGGGCGATGCCTTGGTAGGTATCGTGACCACCCATGATATCATAAAATTATTAGCGGATGAACCAGTTACATTATCGGATTACCAATCCGCAAAATAGTCCCGCAGATATGATTGCGGTACAAATATTAGGCATCAGTGGGTCCCAGAAAACGGTTGAGTTGCGGGCCAAGGTGATCGAAGCGCTGGAGCGCTTGGGTTGGGAGCTTACGCCCGAAGAGATCGGTGAGATCGACCACCTGATGCAGTATGACATCATCGGCATCCCCGCTCTGGTTATTGGCGATCAGGTGTGGTTTCAGCAGGACATTCCTGAAGTAGAAGCCATTATCGAAGCGCTTCAAGACGCGCTTGAACAAAAAAAGAATTAAGTAGCCAGAGCAGTGCATAAATACGTGAAAAGGCCGGCGCCATTGGGGCGTCGGCCTTGTTTTGTTTCCCTGAACAGCTTAGCTGGATTTCCGGCAAAAGTCCAGCTTAACAATAGTCCGGGTCAATTTACCTGCTTCCATACCAGGGCACCGCTCAATACCTGGGAACAGCATTATTTCAGTCGTGGTTCTACTCCCGGTGCTAACTTTTAGCATTGCCGGTCAAAAAAGCCCTTCAAAAGGGGCTCCCTCATCCCGCTACTCCAACCGCCTTAGCGGGTGGGCGTTAAGAACGGTCGATAGCGGGCGGCAAAAAGAGAGACCCCCGAGCGAACGAATAGACTGGCTTAGCAAAGAGGTAAAGCAGAAAAATTATTGCTCTCCTTACCATCTGGTTTCGCTCGATAGTAGGGCTTACGGCCGGCAGCCTTCGGGACAATTAGTTGAAAGCCCCTCAAATAAGCAATTGCCGCCTGCTGTAGAGCCACCATTTCTTCGGTGCGTAGTTCCAGGCCGCTTTTGAAGCAAATACTACTGATCTTCGACCGCCGGCGGCGAATCCCGACCGGATCCAGCGGTACTCGTTCCAGTTTACCTAAGGATAAGCGATGAATAACATCTTCCATCGACAGGCGAATCTTCGTTCCATCCTGCAATCGATACATCAAGGCAAACAAACCATTCCAGGCTTCCTCCCCTTCTCCCCGATGTTTATCAACAATGGTTATATCCTGGGTTTCATAAACCACCCGCGCCTCAGCTGTGCCATCAAAGGCCATTCCGGCGCTACTCGAGTAAATTCCTTTGAAGAAACTCCAAACTTCATCATGTCGCGAATAAAATCGATCAGACGTACTAGTAAACAACCGACTCTTCGTTGGAAAAGCCGTGAAGGCAGAGGCTAAATTCCCTCTACGCACCTGGTTCTCGACCTGTTGGCCAAAGCGATCCTCTAGCACCGTTTCGGTGATCTCGAGCGAAACAACACCACCTGAGCCCAAAACAGCAGCCCCTCCTATCAAACCAACTGGCCCGAAAATAAAACCGAGTAAACTACCTAGAAGCCCTGGAAGCAGGAAGGCAACTACATCGCCAAGTAAGCCCGTATCCGCATCGAATTCCGTCATCTTGATATTTACGACCAACTGCTCTTTCCTATCAATACTTGGCCGAAACTCAAAAACCGTGGTCACGTCAGCATCTGGCCACCAATCAAGAAACAACTCTGAGCGGGTAGTCACTTTCAATGCGCCACCATGGACTTTCATAGCGACTGACTTATAGACGCCTACTTTGTCTCCTGCGCCATCCTTGATCGGATGATCCCAGTTCCCGTCATCGTATTGTACAGCAAAGCCGTGCCAAACGTCATTGGCCATCCGGGAAAGAGTAGCATTCGGAATACCGATGGCAAAGGCTCGGTCGGCAGTGAGGAAGGATACAGCTAAGTCCGCATCACCTCGCTCGATGAACTCTTCCTCCGGAGCCTGGCTTTGCGATGCGATTTTGATATCTAAATTCAATAGCAGGGCGAAGGCAGTCTGAAAATCCCCTTCCGCGGGGACTTTGCGCACCACCACTTCTGCTACATCGCCGGCTACCAGATCGAGCGGCACTTCTTGATCTAAAGACTGTTGAAGTTCTTGTTGAATAGTGGTCAACAAGTTCGGATCTTGTATACTCAGCCCGTATAGATTAATGGCGTAGACCGTACCCGCATCCAGGTTGCGAAAAGAAAGTTCAACCGCTTTCTCCGTAAAAACTACGCCCAGGCTAATCGTGACCGTATGAGGATTATCAAGCTGAGCTACAATATCGACCTCAATGTCGTGCCCAGCCATCGGATCACTGATGATTCGAACAGCCGAGGGAGGATCTAATGGAATGGCCTCAGCACCGCCTCCGTCAGCTCCGATTTCCTTCGGGATCAAGCCCGCTTTGCGCGCAGCCAGCAGAACTTCCAAAAAATAGGTAGGACCTAAGAGTACTTCAATATCAAATCCTGAACGAATACGGGAAAGATCTATCATGGAGGCGGGTTTATGGTTAGCTATAAATACAATCATTATTAATGACCATAAATTGAATATACGTTACTCTCCGTTGTTCATCGGATTTATTTCCAGCAGAGTACATTGCTAACAATAAGTGATAGTAAAACTATTATAAAATATTGTAAAACAATTATTTTTGCGGCTTCATGCTAAACTCTCTGTAGAAATGTTTGTTCACTTCTTCTAGGTACCACACAAACAGCCAACCGGATAACTTGAATAATCGACCTATGTCAACTAATTCCACCGCAAGTTTGCACCCTGTCCGCCGTTTTTTCCATTTGCTGGAATTAGACCGAAAGGATGTGGGCTACATTTACCTGTATGCCCTCTTCGCTGGGGTACTGACCTTATCGTTGCCTTTAGGTGTGCAGGCCGTCATTGGTTTGGTGCAAGGTGGCGCCGTATCCTCTTCCCTGATCATCTTAATTGCAGCCGTTTCCGTTGGTACGTTGATGACCGGCTGGTTGCGTATTATGCAGATCAGCGTCGCTGAGACCCTGCAGCGCCGTATATTTTCCCGCTCGGCCTTTGAGTTTGCCTTGCGTTTGCCGCGCCTACAGCTAGACCAGCTGCACGGAGCCTATGCACCAGAACTCACGAATCGGTTCTTTGACACCTTGACGGTACAAAAAAGCCTGCCAAAGACCTTGATGGATTTTTCTACCTCCCTTTTGCAAATCGTCTTTGGTTTAGTGCTCATTTCCTTCTATCATCCCTTTTTCGTTTTCTTCGGCCTGATGGTACTCCTCGTGTTGGCATTGATCTTACGGGCTACTGGACCGAAAGGCCTGGTGACCAGTTTAGAGGAAAGTAAATACAAGTACATGGTTGCCCACTGGCTACAAGAGGTGGCCCGGGCGATACCTACTTTCAAATTGGCCAGCGGTTCCCATCTAGCACTCCGCAAAGCCAACGATTTTGTCAATCACTACCTCGACGCAAGGGGGCGCCATTTCAAAATCTTGATCGGTCAATACCGCATGATCGTCTGGTTTAAGACTGTCGTGACCGCTGTTCTCCTCGCCTTGGGCGGTATCCTGGTAATCGACAATCAAATCAGCATCGGTCAATTCGTTGCAGCCGAGATCGTGGTGCTCCTGATCTTGAATTCTGTTGAAAAAGTAATCCTGACGCTCGAAGTTGTTTACGACCTTCTCACAGCCATTGAGAAAATTGGCCAGATCACTGACTTGCCACTAGAGCACGAAGGCGAGCTTGATTTCGCCGCTGTCGACACCGGGCAGGGAATGGCTATTGATATTCACGATCTATCATTTCAACATCCCGATGGCGACCAACCCGTTCTACGAGGGGTCAACCTATCGATCAAGCCGGGAGAAAAAATATGCATCGCTGGTTACAGTGGCGCAGGCAAAAGTACCTTGCTTGGCATTGTTGCCGGTCTTCGCACCAAATATGATGGCACGGTCAGTTACAACGGCATTCCATTTCACAACCTCAGCTTGACGAGCCTTCGGAGTTACATTGGCGATCACGGCAATCAGGAAGACATATTCCGGGGCACACTCTGGGAAAATATTTGCCTGGGCCACGAAGATGTCGACTTCCAGCGGATTGTCTGGGCCGTAGAACAAGTTGGGCTAAGCGAGTATGTCAAAAAACTTCCACTGGGGTACGAAACGGAGCTACTACCTGGCGGGCTCAACCTATCACGTAGTGTACGGACTAAAATCATCCTGGCCCGCAGTATAGTTTCACAACCCCGTCTGCTCGCGCTAGAGGAATTCCTCAACAATATGCAGGTGACAGAACAAGAACGCCTGGCTGATATGCTAACTGCACGCAACCAAGACTGGACGCTGATTGCGGTATCCAACGACCCGGCTATCGCCGCACGTTGTGAGCGGGTAATCCTTATGGATCAGGGTCGGATCATCGCTGAAGGAACCTATGAAGAGCTAAAAAAGCTGCAAGATTTTCAGCGCATTTTCCAGCTCAACATCCCAAGCGGTGGTGACATGCGCCCCATTTGGCCCAATCGCCTGGACAACCCTAAAAAAGACTAGACCATGCTAAATCTATCACCTCATAACTCGGTAGATCAACTCCTGCCGGATCGGAACTGGAGCTGCCTCATGCGGAATCCCTTACCATCGGGGCATCGTATGACCACCCGTTGGCTTACTGTGCTATTCTTGTTCTTTTTTATTGCCTTGTTCTTGCCCTGGCGGCAAAACATCCAATCGACCGGAAAGGTAACGACCCTGAACCCTGCTGACCGGCCACAAACGATCCAGTCAACTATCGCGGGCCGAATTGAGCAATGGTATGTTCGCGAAGGGCAGTTAGTCAAAGCCGGCGACACGATTATGTATCTGTCGGAGATCAAAACCGACTACTTTGATCCGGGATTGGTTAACCGGACCGGCGACCAGGTCGTAGCCAAGGAGTCGGCAATCGGTGCCTACCAGGAAAAAGCAACCGCCCTGGCCAGTCAGGTCGAAGCCCTTCAGCAAGAACAAACCCTTAAGCAGGAGCAACAAGAAGCCAAGATCAGGCAGCTCGAACTGAAACTAGCCAGCATGGAGGCTGAGCAGGAGCAAGCAGCCGTCGGCTTCAGTATCGCGCAGCTACAATTTCAGCGAACGGATACGCTTTTTCAACAGGGTATAAAATCCAGGACGGATTGGGAGGACAAGCGGAACAAACAACAAGAGGCACAGGCGAAAGCGGTTTCGGCCGAAAATAAAGTAGCAGAAGCGGAGCAAGAGCTAGAAGTAGCTCGTTTGGAATTGAGCAACCTGGTTAATGAATATCGCAACAAGATTGCCAAAGCGCAATCCGATCGGTTCAGTACGCTCTCTGATCAATATGCCGCCGAAGGCGACCTCAGCAAGATGCAGATACAGTATGAGAATTACGCGCAGCGGAGTCAGTTCTACTACATCATTGCACCGCAAGACTGCTACATCACCCAAGTGATCAAGCCTGGTATTGGTGAAACAGTGAAAGAAGGAGAGTCGGTAGTCAGCATCATGCCGGCCAATTTTGAGCTGGCGGTCGAGATTTTCGTGCGTCCCATGGATCTGCCGCTCATCGGCATGGGAGAAGAGGTACGCTTCATTTTTGATGGATGGCCGGCAATCGTCTTCTCTGGATGGCCAGATATGTCGTTCGGCACCTATTCAGGTCGGGTAGTTGCTATTGACAACACTATCGGCAAAGATGGCTTGTACCGCATCCTGGTCGGGCCCAATCCTGATGATCGCGACTGGCCGCCTGCGCTACGCCCAGGATCGGGTGCCAAAGGTGTTGCTTTACTCAACCAGGTACCAGTGTGGTACGAGTTGTGGCGACAGTTAAATGGCTTCCCACCGGATTATTACCGATCTAAAGAGGATGAAGCAAAAGACACGAAGATGAAGGCTCCCCTAAAATCTGTGAAGTAGATGAAACACCTAATTCTGCTATTCGCATTGCTATTGGTTGCTACGACGATTGATGCGCAGGCGCCTGCTGAAACGCTTTCCTTCACCGACTGCTGGGAGCGCATTCGATCCAATCATCCGCTAGCCCGGCAAGCTACGCTCTTGCTGGAACAAGGCCGCCAGGAACTGCGTTATGCTCGGGGTGGCTTCGACCCCAAGGTCTATGGCGAACTAGATGAAAAGACCTTCGATGGCAAAAACTATTTTCGGCACCTCAATGGCGGAATCAAAGTACCAACCTTATGGGGTCCGGTACTGAATGCAGAATACGACTGGACGAATGTCGACGCGCTCTTCCTGAACCCGGAGAATAGTCTTCCCAGTGGAGGGCAGGCTGTACTCGGCCTAGAGCTACCCCTTGTTCAAGGCCTGTTCTTCGATGAAAACCGGTCGCGCTTGCGGCAGGCCGAAGAAGGCCAGCTGCTCTACAGTGCCCAAGCTCGCGCCCTGCGAAATGAGCTTTTTCTCGAAGCCAATAAAGCTTATTGGGATTGGGCCTGGGCCTACTATGCCCGCGAGTTAACCCAACAAGCGCTCGACTACAGCGAGGAGCGTCTGCAAGGTATACGCCAGGCTTTTATCCAGGGCGACTACCCAGCTATCGATACCTTGGAAGCCTTCCTACAATACCAAAGTTGGCAATTGGAACAGCAAGAGGCATCTATTCGCATTAGTCATGCCGGAGCCCGATTGCAAGCGATGCTTTGGGAGGATAATGGTCAACCCCTGCCCTGGAATTCAGTATGGCAGCCCGAGTATCCTGGTCTCCAAGCCCCCTTACCGGCCCGCGACTCCCTCATGGCTGCGCTCAACAATCATCCGAGCCTTCAGGTCTACCAACATCAGCTCCGGCAACAGGAGTATCAGCGACGTTGGTATGCGGAGCAGCTCAAGCCCGACATTCGACTTAGTTTTAACCTGCTCGGCGATCAATTCAATTTCAATCCCGGCAACGAAAACAGCCTGGTGGATGCGGTCACAGATAACTATAAGCTTGGAATTCGCTTTACCTATCCGCTATTCCTGCGAAAAGAACGCGCCGGACTGGCTATTGCCGATATCAAACTAAACAATACGGATTTAAAGCTTCGCCTCAAACAGCAGGAGCTAGAAACGAAATTCCAGGCTTACTGGCAAGAATGGACGCTTCGTCAACAACAAGCAGCCTTGGCCAGTGACCTAACCGAAAACTACGGTACACTACTAGCTGCAGAGCAAACCAAGTTCCAATTGGGTGAAAGCTCCGTATTCTTATTGAATTCCCGCCAACAGAAGTGGCTCGAAGCACAGCTTAAACAACTCAAAACACAAGCTGAGTTGCAGAAAGCGGCCGCAGCCGTGCGTTGGGTAGCGGGGTATAACTAAGTTGGACTTTCGGCAAAACCGAAAGTCGTAGAGGGACACGTGACGATGTTATCGTCACTGTGGTAGAGGGCAGAGGGATGCCCAATTTTTCAAAGAATTTAATCTCCATAATCGGCTCCAACTGCTGATGTTGGAAACTGGATCCCTTCTCTGACAAATCTAAGTCCTTTTTATCGCTCCCCTGCCTACCAGCCGGTGAGGCGATCTCTATGATAGGGCCCGTACGGGCCCGTATCTCTCTGCTGTCAATTGCCAAAAGTCCAACCAAGGGCTAACAGCAAAACTTGAAAGTTGGATATTGAGTGTTGAGTATTGGTTATGCTGAATTGCGGAATTTTCGGAACACCCAATATCGAACGTCCAATAACCAACTTGTTACTTACACCCTGGCGACAAAAGGAGAATTAAGTAAGAGCACATATTTAAATTGCCTTTTTGGTCGAGCAGATTTTTTGCACAGATAAGGCGAAAAAGGTGCCACCATAAAAGAGTGATTTATACCGACAACAAAGTGGTTTGGGAAAACCCAAACTGCTTCAGTCGGTATATACCGAGCGAAGTGAATTTGAGACAGCCCAAATCACTTTAAGTTCGGTATAGATTTGCACTCTTACTTATGCCTGCGGGAAAGGCACCACGGCCAGGCCGGTGAGCTTTACATCGCCCGAGAACGCGCTATAGTCTAAGCGACCCACTGTATTCAGGCGGCGCGTTCGCAAATCGTAGTAATAAAAGAAGCGATCGAAGGCATGGGGGAAGTAGATGCGGTTGCTAATCACCACCACATCATCCATCGTCAGATAGGGCAAGTTTTGCATGGAACCCGCCCGTACTTCGCCCTCCAGGCCTTCCAATTCAAAAGGAAAGAAAAAGGACGTCTTATAGCCCGGGTCACAGTCAAAAATATGGACTTGGCCATTGAATATCGCCATCTCGTCGATATCGTTGCCGGGCCGCCTTCCGTACAAGCTGGCCACCACACTACAATTGGCGGTACGAAGATCTACTTCGAGCAATGCTTCCGACATTCGGTCGGTTGAAATGGAGCCGTCCAGGCTAGCCGCAGCGTACACTTTCCCAGTTGCTGGGTCGCGGGTCAGGGCTTCGCAAAAGTAAACGCTTTGCCCGGGCACATTTAGTGCTCCCACATAAGACAATTCACCCCGTAAGCTGATCCTCGCTAGCTTTGGCTCGTTTCGAAAGTCAGCGATCGTATAGAAGCAAGTATCTGCTGGCACATAAATCAAGTTTCGCAGTTCTTCCGAACCAGCTACTGCATTGATAGATACCCAGGGAGTCAGCGCAGCAGTTTCCGTATTGACCCGTACGAGCTGATGCCCTACTAAACCGATTAACGTCCCGTTTTGCGCAATCAAGGAAGTAGTCATCAGGCCGAAAATGAGCACTAGAACAGGTAAGCGTCTTAACATGTCGTCAATGGAATTGAGGTTATTTGAACAGCAATAAAACCGCCTTTTCGGGAAAAACATGCCATTGCTGCGTTTTTTAACAACACATTATGAAACAGCTTTGACTTCTTTTCGCATCACTGGCAGATAACGGCCAGCAGGAAAACTTTCTACCCGATCGAAAGTGGCAAAACCCTGGTTTCGGTAAAAACCTTCGGCATTTGGATCGGCCTCTACTCGAATCGGTTTATCTCCGGAGGTAAAGGCCGCCAAGCTACGGCTTAGTAATTGTGCGCCATAACCATGGCCAATGTGAGTAGAAAGCAACCATAAATGCATGACTTCATACTGCTCTTCGTCTTCAGCAATCGCACAAAAACCAACGGGTTCGCCTTCTTTTTCCGCTACCAAAATCGACCAGGCAGCAACTTGCTCTTGCGTCATTTGCAAGGCATCTTGCCAACGCATAATCCACTCATCGGGGTAGCCCCAAAACTTCTTTGACAACACACTGATAAGATTAAGCTTTGGTATGTCTTCCGGTATTGCTGGTCTGAATGTCATCAGCTTGCTCATTTTATTAGTGAATCAAGAGCTATACCGAGCAAAGTGAATTTGGGACTGCCCAAATCACTTTAAGTTCGGTGTAAACTCTATGTGCGGCCTCTCCGAGGTCGTGCAAAGCATGATTATTTGATACCTACAGCGGTAGGATTTCTCCGAAATCCAGGGGGTTCGAACGGATTCGGACCTCGGAGAGGTCGCACTTAGCCCTTGATTCACGTTATTACTGAATCTTTACCAATCTTCCTTGTAGCAAACCATTTTCACTGGGGACCACTACATGATACGCCCCTACCGGCCAGCTTTCGGTTGATAACACGCCATCGGTCGCCTGCAGTTCCCGGAACAAGCGTCCAGCGGCATCATAGACACGTACCGAAGCATTGATGGAGGCCTCATCCACTAGCAACTGTACTCGATCACGAGTAGGGTTTGGTACTATGGCTAATCGATCGTCAATAGTGGGTTCATCCCTCGTATCCGTAATTGCGCAAGCTTCCAAATGGTCGAGGATAGCGCGGTACTTCGGCGCCTCTTCCACCGTATAGGGTGATTGGATATCAAATTGGTGGGTAAGCACACCGAAGCTTCCCCAACGTGCATCTTCCGGTTCGTCACCCAAAGGAGCAATGAAAGAAAAGTGCATAAAGAGCATATCTTCCGAGGAGAGCCCCGCAATGGTATCCAACATTTCCCGATAGAGGTCATACATCTCCGGAATGGCTTGCGCTTCCAGTAAGGCCATGTTGTACGGCTGCACCGTTCCCCAAGGATCTGGTGTGAAATGCTGCCCGCCTTCGTAAAAAACCAGGCGCTTGCCTTTTTCGGCAGCCAGTGCTGCATGGCCTCGCCAGCCTTCCATTACATAATTGTCTTCATTGAAGGAAAAGGCTCGGGCACCTGCTACTACATCAGCGCCGGTTGCAGTAGCTCCCAGAGCTGCCAACTGATCCGAATCGGTAGACAAATAGCCCGCCGGTGAAATGGCGTCGATCAGATTGCCGCGCCCTTCGTCTTCGATCTGTTGATAGATACGGGTACCGATATCCAACCAGGCTGCTTGGGTGCCTAGCACCCGTACCAGCCGCTCGCTATCGTCCCCAAATACATCGGTCCAAATCTGCATGACATCAGCAATCCGCGGCCCTAATCTTTCGGGCCAGGAAAGGCTTTGGTCCAGCTCCTCATTGCCGTAGTGAGCTTGCGCAAAGATCCAGTTCCACAATTCATTGGAATATTCAACATAGATGTTCAGCTCCGGATCTAATTGATCCCGAAAAAGCGTAGCCATCTGTGTGATGTAATTGTCATCCGCAAGGTGGGGTACACAGATCCAGGCATCCGACTGATTGCGATTGCATAGATCAATCCAGTGTTCGTAAGGGTTACCGGCAATGGTGTAGGTATAGTCGGTCACTTCCGCACGATCCGACCACTGTTCTAAAGTAGACCCATTGGTATAGCCCCAATCCATGAAGCGCAAGGTCTTGAAAGGGGCAATCTTTTCCAGAAAGCTAGGCGTCCAGGGATTATCCTCGTGCGTTTCTTCCGCACCAGGCAAGAGGAAGCGAATATTGCGGATGTGATTGCCGAGGGTCGACTCACGGATCAACAGGGCGATTAGCCCGCCATTGGGCTGAACATCCACCTCTATCCTGCCCGGGACTTGCGATAGAATGGTGGCATCAAAATCGAAGTCGATTACACCTTCTCCTTCATACAGCAACACGTAGGTGCCGGCTGGCATGGCAAAAGTGTTGGCCCAAAGTCCTCGGATGATTTGCTCCGTATCGGCATTGGGGTGATCGATTGACAGCGGTACTTCCAGCGGGTAGCCCTGCTCATCGAAGGAAAATTCAGCGATCAGTTCGGTATTCCAAAGGTTTTGGCCACCGCCGGTCCAAGCGTTATTGGTGGTTTCCCAGGTACGGCAATACCGCATCATATCTACAAAGGGCCACTCGGCATTATAGTCGGTTGGGCCCGCCAGATTCATGCCGAGTTGGAGGTGGCAGTTGTCTTGAGCTTGAGCAGAAAAGAAGAAAAGCAAAAGGAGAAAAACAGGTAAGTCGAGTAAACGCATAGCAGCCGATTTTGGGACGATCAGATCGGCTCCCAATTTAACGGGGCTCGCTCAAAAGCGCAAGCGCAGGAGATCAGGATTTCACAAAGCGACCGATTCCGCGGTAGTTGCCTTCTTCGTACTGCACGAAGTATAAACTCGGTGGCCAGTCAGTGACATTGATCGCCAGTTCCCGTTGGCCGGCGCGGAGAACACCGATCCATAGTTGTCGGCCAGCAGAGTTGACAATTCGCACCCGTGCAAAGCGACCAGGGGCGGCCTCTCCTAGCGCGATCCAGGTTGTAGACGCAACGGGATTAGGGCTAATCGCCAGATCAACTTGCACCATATCTAAGCTACAATCCTGATGTAAAGACTGCTCCACACCCGGCAAGGCAGGCAGGTAGTTCGACCAGGCAGTATTTGGGGTTTGATAGCGCTTGGACAGATCCAGCACATCCTGTGGACAATACCGCAGTTCGTTATCGAGGAGAATGGCTGCCCAAACCGCCTTGAGATCACCCCATTGCCCCTGGCCGTTATCACGAAACACGGCTGCTACCCGATCGACAAAAACGGGTTCCGGTTCAACTTGTAGCAGGTGTCTGATCAATTCGCGACTTAGGTGGGTGGCCGTTGACGGGCGCTGCACCAAGTGGCGAATAGCGGCACGAACCTCCTCGAGCCCCGTGGGTCGGGCAGGCAAGGTTGTGCCCAATAGCTGCTTGGCGCCCTGATCGTGAAAATCCCGATACACGTGTAAAGGAAAGCTTGGTGCGATGGCTGAGTATGGTTGGCCAAAAGCAGGGCCGTCATAACCCGACAGGTAGGCAAACTCCGTAAGTTCGCTAGCCCCAAAGCCGGTAAAAACTAAGGCCAGTTGCTGTAGATCCTGTGGGGAGAATCGTTCTTCCTGGCCGATCGTCCACCTGCTTAGCAGATGGTGCGCTACTTGCAATTGCTTCGACTCGCCGCGCATAACAGTTGCCGTAGTACTGTTTAAGTAGCCTAAGGCATGAGCAGTAACCGGATGCTGAATCAGCGCCAACAATACCTCTTCATAACTGGAAAAGGTGTGCTGCAGGAATTGGTCGTAGCAATGCGCAAGTGCGAAAGCTTCCCCCTGCCAATTGACTTGATCAGGCAAGGCAAAGAGGCGACTCAAGGCATAAGCTGTCCGCTGCCGCAATTGATCGGGGGCATTAGCTACTACTGCTTGCCAGGCGGTGGTCATTTGGTTTTCTGAGGGTTGCATCCAGCCCGCTTGGGCCAGGTAGTCGTCGAGGCCGGCTTCGGTTAATTGGGGATCTAAACGGATTTGAGCTTCGAACCACTGTTGTGGGCCTAAACGAGCTACCTGGTGGCGGTCGGCCGCTTGCACTTGTACACTGGCCTGTGAGAGGAATGATTCATCAAAAGAGACCTGAGCATTCAGGCACCATGTCAAACAGAAAAAGCATATGGGTAGTATGGATCTCATTCGTCTCATCATTTGCCTTTAGGCGGTTTTCGATGAACGAACAACTAAGCTGCGCTTTACCCTACAGTGAATACGGATTTTTTCAAAAAACGGGCAAAAATATCTCGCAGGAGAGTGAATAGAAGGGATTCGATAGGAAAACTGGGAAATATCATGCTACTCCGGGCTATTCTCCGGCAGGCTCTAAGCGGACGGCCTTGCCTTCTCCTTTGGTAGCCACTATGCCCATTGGGCTGAACACATCACCTAGGGCCGTGTCCAGGTCATTATGCGGAAAGAAGCCTACGAAGTGTTGCTCCGTATTAATCTCACTACCATTAAAGATAAAGACGAGATCGTAGGTACGAGCCAATTCATCCATGACTCGCTGCAATGGTACGGCCTGAAAACTAGACCGTTGTTCGCTGTGCCAAGAGCCCGTTTCCATGGGATAATTTAGTTCGAGTTCTCCATCGACTAAACGGATGGCCTCATTGGCTATCAACTCACCCATTTGCTGGCCGGCAGGATTGTAGACAGCCACCCGGCCGCTGAAGCAGCGAACCTCTAAAACACCCTCTCGAGCAAATACATTAAACGTGGTGCCCAAGACCTGGATACTACCGTAGGGGCTTTGCACCGTGAAGGGTTCCTCTCCCTTTTCTACATTGAGCAGTACTTCACCTTCCACCAGGATTTCTCGCTTTGACCCTCGCGAGTATTCCAGCACCGTTTCAGCCTTTAGATAAGCTAGTGAGCCATCTTTCAGTTCGACTGACCTTTGTTCCACGCGGGCGGTCTGGACTTGTGTTGTTCCCTGGCGTTGCCACCAGAAAAAACTGAGCACTAGTAAAAAGGAAGCAGCAATGGCTAACCAAGCGCGACGGTTCGGCAAGCGGCGAACTTTGGCCGACCGACCTTGCAATTTGGCCTGTAGATGATTGTAGCTCCTGGAGTTGGTTGGCAGGTCTGGTTCGAGCTGATCAACACCTTCGACAATATCTTGCCAGTCCGAAAAATCGGGGTGATTTTCCAGCTCTTGGCGCTCTTTAGCGCTCAAAGCACCGCTAAGCCAGCGGGCCAGTAAGCTATCGTCCTTTAGTTGATCACTCATAGTATTCTATTAAATCTTCTTCGACAAACGATGCATCGCCAACAAGGCTTTTTGCATTCGTTTTTCGACGGTCTTGGGGCTAATGTCCAAGCTAGCCGCAATTTCTTTATAGGTCATTTTATCGATTCGGTTCATCAGAAACACTATGCGTTCGCGCTCGGGCAATTGGTTGATCGCTCGTTGTAAGCGAGCCTGGAATTCCTGTTGTTCCAATTGAAATTGTGGATCTTCCCGCTCAATCTTATTCACGCTTACCCGCTGCCGAAAATTCAACACCACCTGCTGATGTTTTGCCACATTTAAGCGCAGGTTATTGATCACCGTGAACAGGAAACTTTGAGCTTTAGCCAACGGCACTTTCCCGCAGTTTTCCCACAATTTGATGAAAGCATCCTGTACCAGGTCATCCGCTTGGTCAACGGCACCGAATTTGTAATACAAGAAGCGGCGCGTAGCATCGGCCTGCTCCTCGTACACCTTTCGGAAGATCGCTTCCTGACAGATGGGGCTGGTATCTTTCATCGTTTAGAGAACAACTGAATTAAGGATTACCCTACTAAGAGGTGAAAATATTTTGGAAATATCGGGAATTGATGAGAAAGTAGGTTACCGCAACAAGCAACGAACTGCATTGGAGTAAAGTGATAAAGAACCGTACCTGTATATGATCTGGGGTAAAGCAATAGCTTGATCAAAGCCCGGTGGGCTACCCACCCAGGCCTTGCCGCCGAAAACCACCCCACAGTCACCTGACTATCGGGCAGGCGTCTATCTCTACTCCGTTACCGAAGTAGCCATGCAATACGCTCAAGAAAAATCTACGAAACTTTCGCTGACAAAACGAAAGGAAGGTTCCTACGAAAGTGATGATTAGTTTGTCCTACCAATCAGCATAAATTTACAAAAAGTTCTTTATTAATCAAAAAACAAACAATAAACACATAATTATTCTTTCCCGAAGGCCTCCTCTATCGTAAGCAAAGTCAACTACTGGCAAGTCTGCCCAAGGAATTTAAGGCGTCGTAACAGTCTATCCGCATCCCAATCGGAATACTCATGCTTAAACCACCCCCATCAACATCAGTCTAACCCACCAGAAGCAACGCTGAAAGCGACCTTCTCCTACTTGCTCTCGTCTTAACTATTGTACCCGAACGAAATCCTGTAACTTGTGCGAGCAATTCGCAGGACAACGGTTATTCTACCTCGGTAAATCACGCCTTCATTTATGCGTCGTTTCAACCTATCCCAATCGCTACCTCTTTTGCTCTGCTTCCTCGTCTGGGGCAGTACAGTGGAAGTGGTAGCAGCGCAGGGAGAGGGACCACGCATTACTTACCGCTACGACAATGTACCAGCCGTTGATTGTCTACAAGATCTACAAGACCGCTACGGGCTACAATTTGCCTACAATGTCACAGCACTCGATGGGCTGCGGCTGTCTGCTCAGGTCAGCGAAACGGAACTGAACAGCGCGCTCGAAGAATTGCTGCAATCAACAGGTCTACGAGCAGAACTTAGTAGTAGCCAACAAATACTCATCGTACCCATAGAAACAGCAGCGGCGCCTGTGAAAGAACGTATTTGCGGCATCGTCCAAGATGCTGAAACGGGCGAGCGAATTGGTTACGCCAATGTCTTCTTACCCAGCCAACAATTAGGCGCGGTAACGAATGATCGGGGTTACTTTGAGCTAGCGTTCCTTCCCGAAGAAAATGCCGAAGTGCAGTTTAGTTTCATTGGCTATGAAAATGCCACCCGAGCACTCGATGCCTATCCTCGATCCGGATGCCCTACCATTGCTCTAGCAGCATCCGAAAACGTAATTGCGAATGTACTGGTGGTTGATAAAGCCATCCAGTTGATGGATACGGAGAACGGCAATGATGGCTATGAAATGCGCCCCAACCAAGTGGCTACACTCCCCGGTTGGGGCGAACCCGATGTGCTCCGGACCGTGCAACTAATGCCAGGGATTTCTTCAACCAACGAGCTGGCTTCTGACCTATCTATCCGCGGCGGCACCTCCGATCAGAACCTCATTTTGTGGCAGAATATCCCTGTTTATCATACCGGCCATTTCTTTGGCCTGCAATCGATCTTCAACCCGAGTGTCGTTGATCGGGTCGAAGTGCACCGAAGCAACCTGGACGCGGCCTACGGTGGACGGGTTTCTGGCCTATTGAATATTTACTCGGATCTCAGTTTAGCCGACAGCTTCCATATTGATGCAGGCTTTAATGCGCTGAGTTTTAATGCCAGCACACTCATCCCCTTGCGGGGTATTCGCTCTACTTTCCTGTTTTCCATTCGGCGCTCCTATACCGATTGGTTTGAGACGGCTGTATTCCGCAATTTCTTTAGTCAGGTGACCGGCAGTGGCCGCATCGCAGATATCGAAACCAATGAGCTGGTGGTCGAAGAATTTGTGACGCCTCAACCGAATTTCTTCTTTCGGGATCAATTTTTTTCCTGGGTAACCGAATTTTCGCCGAAGACCCGCCTGCGGCTCAATTCCTTAAATGCGGAAGATGCGCTCGACTATCAGGTGAAGACCAACAACGAGTTCTTCTTTTTTCAGCTTAACGATAAAATTGAACAAGAAAACCGAGGGTGGAACCTGGCACTTGAACACGACTGGGGGCCGTCCACGCAGTCTCTCTTTCAGCTAACCGGCAGCCGCTACAGCAGTTCGTACCAAAACCTCTTCAATACCGATCCCAACCTCGACTTTCGCTACCGCATTGATCAGGAAAATGACCTACAGCACTCACAAGTCAAGTTTCTGCAAACCTATGCCTTTAGTGATCGCTGGCGGGGATATGCTGGCTTCGAGTTGGATGAATACGACAATACCGTTTCGATTCTACGTGAATCCTCAGAGCAAATTGATGTCAATGACAGCTTGCTGCAGGCCAATTCTGTCACCAGTATCTATACACACTTTGAAGGAGAATTATCCGACGGCATAGAGGTGGACCTGGGCATCCGTGGCAGTGCTTTCAAGGGCTTCTTTTTCATGGAACCCCGTCTACAACTGAATCTGCGGCCTACCAAGCGCTGGTATGTGAAGGCAGGCCTGAGCAGAACCAATCAGTTCATCTACCAAATCGAACTATCCAATGAGCTCGACCTCGCCGAACGCTATTGGCTGGTGGCCTTCAGAGATATACTGCCCGTACTCAAGTCGCTGCAAACCTCCGTCGGCATCCAATACAATTACCGAAGCCTCCTCTTTGAAGTGGAAGGCTATTGGCGAAAACTGGAAGATATTCCTTCGGAGATCCTCCCCTTCCCGGATAATTTCAATTTTATCCGCAGCAAAGGACGAAGCCGGCACCGAGGTATCGACTTTCTGTTTAAGCAACGATGGCCCAATTTGCAGCTATGGGCAGGGTACAGCATTAGTCATTCGTCCTATCAGTTTCCTACACTGAACCTGACCTTGCCTTTCTCCGCTTTTCAGGATCATCGGCATAACCTACAACTAACTTCCATTTTTGAGTTGGGATCCTTCGAATTAGCCTTGAGTCATCGTTGGCGGAGCGGTACGCCCTATACAGCTGTTGAAGGTTATGAATTCATGCTGAATCAACAGGGCAATCCCTTCGTGAGCAGGGTCGTTTTCGGACGTCTCAATGGCAGTCGTCTCCCCGATTACTCCCGCACCGATTTCTCCGCTGGTTGGCAGTTCCGTTCCGGTCGTTGGGAAGGCAAGTTCGGTATATCGGTTTTCAACCTCACCAACCGGGTCAACATCGGCAGCTACGACTATACGATCGAACGAAATATGGGCCCCGATGCCACCACCGATCCCTTTGAGATCTTCCGCATTGAGCGCGACCTGATGCGCCGCACCTGGAACTTCTATTTTCAGGGATATTTTTAGGGTGTAAACAACCATTTTATTTGCATAGACAGATTCTAGCTATACAACTATGGTTTTGAGATTTAAAAGGGTCATCAGCTACCACAAATTATTACTCAACTATAAAAAAATAGTGCTTTGTTATCTCATAAGTATTCGGCCCAATAATTCGAACGAGTAATCGTAAGGAATACTCTCCAGGTTGTAGGTTTGTTGAATTCGGGTTTGTGATCGTAATTTTTTCGCCTTCAAATTCGGCATCAAGTGTTGTTGTATTCGGAGTCGAGTTATCATCATACCCTAAAATCTGCACAGTTTCAAAATTAGAATCCACCCAAATAAAGGAACCATAGCAATCCGTAATAAAGTAACTACAATAACCCCATTTATGCTGAGCTCCAAGATGATCTTGGCCAATTAACTTAATAGTGTAGGTTTGCTTAGCAACAAATGGAACTGTAACAATCCCATGATCCCCATATTGATCAGAGTCAATTGTGTCATCTTGAGCAAAAGTGACGTTTCCCATACCTAATAGCAAAGAGAAGAAGAATAACGTTAATCCATGAGCACGTTTCATAATTCCTATTTTTTGCGGTTTTTAAACTTGATAGTCAAATTCACTTTAATTTAATTTTCTTATTTACCCCTGTTAGCAAATCGAATAGTTCTTTGTCTCCCTTTTGTTTCGGAGAAAAAGAACTATTAATTTAATCAAAATCAAGATAAATTGCAAGAACGGCCCGGGGTCTTTCGCCACGATCACTAGACTTGAATCTCCTTGTTACTTTCTTGATATTTCCTCTAGGAGATATCAAAATAGAAGACTGAATTCACACGTCACATCGTACATTCTTGGCATTGATTTTGGTTTGTATCATAATTAAACTAAAGTCCTTTTCTAATAGCCAATCCTACGGTGGCCCAACGATAATCCGGATCTGGTAGCAAGAAGTACGCTCCCTCCAAGCTCAACGATAACTTCGAATTGATTTGCCGTTGGATACCTAAGCGGCCATTGATACCAAAGGTGGCGTCTTCATTCTTTGGCCCGTAGAAACCTATGCCCGCCGATGCGGTGAGGCCAGTCGCATTCGCCGCTCCCAATTGCAGGAGGTTATACCGCAGGTTTGCACTACCGCCGATCACACTGAAGTCGGGTTGGAAGCTATAGTAGCCACCGATCAACTCCAACTCAAGGCGCGGTGCCAGGTAGAAACCTAGGTCCAGTTCCAGGTAGAAATCGCCATCGTAGGTCGCATCCAGTGTATCTAGCGGCTGGGTCAGGCCACCATGTACCGACAAGTGCGTTTTGTACGGCAAATACGGATCGTCAAAGCCTTGAATGCCACGGTCGACGTAGAAGGGTTCATCGAGTAAGTGGAAGGTGGTTTTGGGGTTGCGTCGATTACTGAAAACATTAAGGGTATAGCTGCCATCCCCATTGTCGGTCACCTTCGTAAGAGAAGTACCCTCAGGGGCATCTAAGTCAAACAAATGCTCATACCCGGGGCCAACTAACTGGCTGTTGCCATTAACCTCATAAGTAGGCACATAGGTGAGCGTGTGCACGAAACCATCTGCACCTCCAGAGGAGATAATGCTTTGTGCACCAAGATTATGATTTAGCGTACCAAAACGGACAGCCGTAGTGACTCTCTTATGACGATTGATTACACCAAGAGTAGAGTCTTGCGCTTCCACCTTGAATATGACTGTATAATTATCAGCAACATCCGCTGGCAAAAAGGTCCCACTATACAAACCATCACCACGATCTTCGAGAGTGATCAAGGTGCGATTTAGAGCAAGGGGAGCCAAGTATTCTGGGTTATTCAGCCGTAAATGACCATACTTTACTGAAAAGGGATTATTTACCTCAGATCCTGGCTCTGGCTCAAAAGGGATATCTTCTGCCCGAGCCACTAAATCTCCTTTATCAGCACCGGCTTTAACCAATTCGGCAGTTACTGTTGCACCCTCGATAGGTACTCCTCTAACCGCAAGTCGAACGGATGGATTCAACTGGTCTCCAACTCTTAAACGCTGTGCTCCTAGGCTGTAATCAACCTCTACTTCTTGTTCTTCGATCACCGCTGACACCTGTACTCTAGGGTTAGTAATTTGGGCGGCCTGAAAATCCACCTGTATACTACGCTGGCCCTTAATGCGCCAGGTACCTCTACTGTTTAAGATTGGATGGCGAAGGAAATCAACCGTCGCTGATGCTGAAAGGCTGGCGAACTGAAAGTTGGCCATCTCACTAACATCCACTCCGTCTTTTTCCAATGTAAAACGATAGGCGCCTGCCCTAGCACCATCAAAGCTCATATTGAAATGCAGGCTACTGCCATTGCCATTAACCTCAAAGCTTTGCTCAAACTCCCCATTGACAACAGTCTTTCGTATCGTCCCAATGGTTTGCGGACTATGATCTTTGAAAATTTCTTCCATCAGCTGCTCATAATGTTGCGTATTGTTCCCTGGGATTGGGTCATTAGCAATGAATAATCGATTCCCTCCATTGACCAAATTTGTGAGCAGGCTGCCATAGGAAGCAGGGTTAGAGTTCCCGTCCAATGCCAAGCAGAAAACTTCGATGGGTTCTGAATCCCCATCTGTTCGAGTGCTCGTATTCGTGGCATTATTAATGTGATCACCTGCACCGTCCAAAAGAGGAGTCGCATTTTGCTGACCATCCGTAACTAAAACAATGATTTGGCGCTTACCGGAAACATTGTTCATTTTTTGCAGAATAGCATTTTCTAACCCACCACCGATCGAAGTACCATTCCTACCAAGAGTTCCTCCGGCAATTTGAGCATCCACATCATCTACAATTGTATTGGGGCTAGCTGCTGTGCTAGTGGTAAAATCTTCTCTAGACAAAAAACGAGCACCAGCCGCATCGGAAACGATTGTTGAAGGCTGAACAGCTCCATCAAAATACACTACGCTAAAATTATCCTGGTCTAGGGTAGTCGGCGTCGTTTGAAGTGTTAAAGTGTCCAAAAATAGATCAAAGGCATCCGAAAGCATCCGCCATTTGTCATCGGTGTCACTCGTACAGGCATCCCAACCAGACAGACCTAATGGGCGATCTGGTCCGCACTCCATGCTCCCCGATCGGTCGACCACAAAGACCATAGCTAATGGTTCACGAATAATGAAGCGGTAGCTCTTCGAAATGATTGTTGTTCCGCCACCAATTCGCGCTTGTAGAATAAAATCCACTTCGCCAGAGATCGGCTCTGAACCATTATTATTGATGGTAACAGTATTGGAACCGAAATTAGCTTCTAGGTTATTGCCAAGCGGGACGGTATCTCCATCAGAAGCTGTTCCAAAACTAGCAGTTGGGCAATTTGATGAAGTACTAAAACCCCAGCCCACCACCGTGGTACTGGCGGGGCTAACACCAATGACAAAATTGGGGTCTCCTTTGTTTTCAAAGTGCTGCTTAAATCGGGCCTGACATTGGCCAGCAGCAGCGATCAAATTCTGTGCTTGAATCAGCGTTACTGGGAAAAGTGTCAGGTAAAGAAAAAGTCCAAGTAGATGCAGAAGGTTCATCGCAGTATGGTTTTAAGTGAATTGTGTTATCGTATCAATCAAGCTCTGCAGTCTTTACCAGATAGCGAGTACCATCATTGCCGGTAGAGCCACCCAAAATCAACCCTCGATCAATAGTAGTGGTAGCGTGGTAAAAACTATTAAAGTCGTTAAAAGCAAACCGCTGGACCGGGACGACTTCAGTCCCATTCGTTGCCAACATGGTATAGGCAGCATCTTGGCTTTCTCCTCCAATCACCAGCAACTGTGACCGCATAGCGTCCCAGAGCACTCGATTAACCCCACTACCGCTAAACAGCGGTGACTCCCAATTTGCTGTTGCATCTCCAGTACTAGATAACTGGATCAGCGCCGAAGTTGAGTTCTGCTTAAAGACACTGATGTATAAATTTCCATCCGGTGCACTCAGGATGCCCAATAAGTTCCGGTAATCAGCATCCAGGATCTTCGGAAATCCACTGGCGGGCTCCCCTTCTAGGTCGGTCACAAGTATTTTCCCGACCGGGCTAGTTCCAGATAGTCCCTCAGTAGCGATGACCAGCTGTGACCCAGTAAAATCAGCATCTTGTACAAACAGATCACCAGCAGTATCCGTAATTAGAACTCCCGGGTCTTCTGATACTAGGCCTACGTCAAATATTTTGATATAGGCAGCACTTGCACCTGTATTCACATTGAAGGAACTTCCAATGGCAGCTAGTTTCTGAGAGCCAATTGGCAAGATCCGCTCTACCGTGACATCTCTATTGTTAAAAGCAGCATCGAACTCAGGCATTATTCTCGGTGCTATTTGCTCCTCGCCGTCAATACCAAGGCGTGCATATACCAGCCGCGTTCTTCCAGAAGCTGGATCACTTCCAGTGCCAATAACAGCAATCGAGCTATTTGACAGAAAAGCAGCATCACCAACGGTCACGTTACCAAACGTTGCCGGAAAAGTATAGGTATCAGCTTCAGCGCTTCCGCCACCTGCCACACTACGAAACAAATAGATGTCCCCCCCTGAAATGCCAGTGTTTCCTATCACGGCATAACTACCATCATCTAATTGCGTGATAGCCTTGGCCGCTCCACCGGTCGGATCCACATCTTCAAAGACATGGATGTTAATAGTGACACCTTCACTTGTGGAATCCACTTTCTCTTCGTTCTCTGGTCCATTAAATGCATACAGACGCACAGTATACTCGCCAGCTCGTGTATATAGATGATCGATCGGATTAAAGTCATCTGTCTCAACCTGCGGAGATCCATCACCGAAGTCCCAAACAAAACGAGTTGCATTTACCGACGTATTGGTAAAAGTGAGGGAACATTGCGCAAAGCAACCATCATTAGCCACCGTAAAATCAGGCTCCGGCTCAGCCGTAGGGTCGATGACATTGACATTCTTCGTCCGACGACCAACTTCCTCACCGCGATCATTAAAACCGACCAGCGTGATCGTATAAGTCATGTCCACATCGGGAAAGCTCACCTCCGGCTCCCGTTCGTCGGAAGTACCATCAGGGCCGTCAAAGCCAAAGTCCCATTCAAAATCCACCAGACTTGGCGGTGTGGAGGTATTAGAAAACTGCACTGTGCACGTAAAGGGACAGGCCTGTGCATCAGCACCATCCGCTGGGAGTATGTCAAAATCAACTACAAAGTCAGTGGGCAAATCGGGCAATTCGTCCAGTTTGCACGCACTGAAGCTCAGCAGCGAAAACAAGGTGATATGGAATAAGTACTTCATTGGTCAAGTGTTAATAGGGTTCGCAACAAATCAAAACCACACGCGCATACCGAGCTCCGTGCCGGTGTTTTGTGCCAGAATAGGCTCCCATTCCAGTTTGTGCCCCAGCAGGCAGAGGTCGCGCCGATAGGTATCGCGCTGACGGATTTTGTCAATCAACCAGAGCGTACCGCCAGCCAGTACAATTCCACCTCCCCAGGCTAGGTATTGCCCACGCAAGTGGTGCTTATTTGCCCGATCATAGCGTTCAGAACGCGACTCGCTGATGTAGGTCGCATCAAAGGGATCGCGCACTTCTTCATAGACCTGGTAAATGGTTTGCGCCTTGTTCATCTCGGTGAAGCCGTAGATGATGCCGCCAGTCCCGACAGCCATAGTGCCCACCGAGCCAATCCAGCCCCAAGCTTTTGGTGGCCGGGGCAAGTCGTACTCACTGTAAGCTACGACTCGGAACAGGCCATCCGCACTCACCTCCGTCTGGGTGTAGCGATCCATGCGGTAGTTCCAGATGATCTGTCCACCCTCATCCGTGATATTAAGGTTGCTTCCTGTACCCTGGATGGTGTTATCCAGCCGCAATTCTGGTTTTACATCATCGCGTTCGGAAAGCAGGCACACCCGAATCGGGCGGTAGAAGTAGGCCGCCGAAATCTCATAGTCGATCCGGATCTTTTCCTCGTCGATCTCCGCCTCCGCTGAACGTAGAATATTCCAGCGATTGCCTTTTAATGTCCGCTCATTGAGTGGCAGATTAAACTTCCGGTGCTCCGGTAAGGCGGTAGCCGCTGGTCCTGATACGGGAGTGCGAGCCGGTACAGCTCCTGGCTGCGGCTGTGTTACAATCGTGGTACTCTGGCCGCCAGCCATGGCTTGAATTTCCTCGTAGTAGGCCAAACCAATGGCTTGCTCACGAGCTGAAGGTGCAGGGTGTGTCTGAGTTTCCCCACTCAAGCCGAAGTTCTGGATACCAGCCAGCGCTTCTTGTTGCGTCGCACCCAATCGCGCCAACACACGGCCTGAAAACTCATCAGCTTCCAATTCCCAGCGCTTGCGTAGCGTCAGGTCATCGGATGACAAGTTGTGGCCCAATACGTGGTGGCCCACTTCGTGCGCAAAAAGGCTGTAAGCACCCCAACGGGTCAAGGAGTTTGCTTCAAACTCCATCAGGAAATTGATATTGAACA